>OIXA01002025.1_pt1 | contig 24182 bp, 19 predicted proteins | sample 1587721 | NCBI WGS metagenome assembly OIXA01 (sample SAMEA3888900, study PRJEB22519) | human gut metagenome | biome: human gut; feature: human-associated habitat; material: faeces | place: Denmark | collected 2013
TCGCTTCGCTTGCCCTGGGCTATGTGCTCCATTGGGCTTTCAGCCCGCCCTTGCTCAATCCGAAACTTGAGTGAATAATACGGCAGATAGTCAGAGCACAATATATTTGTGATATTGACGCTTCAACTATCTGCCGTTGTCAAGTAAGGTTCAGTCCCGCGGTGTGGTGAGTCAGAGCTTTTCGGCCTCCGTCCAGTCCTTGTAGGGGTAAGTGCGCAACGACGAGTTGTAATACTTGCGGTCGCCCGTCACCTCGCGCCCCACAAAAGGCGCGCGCTCATAGTCCTCATGCTCGCTGCCCAGCTCCACCTCGGCCACCACGAGCCCCTGGTTGTCGCCATAGAACTCGTCCACCTCGTAGGTGTGGCTGCCAACGGGCACCAGCCAGCGCGTTTTGTCGATGATGCCAGGCTCACACAGCCGCATGAGCGACAGAGCCTCGTCCTTGGTTATTTCCTTTTCAAATTCGTAGCGCGACAGTCCACCATTGAGTGAAGGCCCCTTGATGGTAAGGTAGCCCTTGTCGTCGCGCAGCCTCACGCGCACCGTGCGCCCGCGCCCACTGCAGATGTAACCCTGCATGATGCGGCTGTGCGATGCGGATAGCGACTTGTAGTCGCCCACAACCAAAAATTTGCGTTCTATTTCGAGTGGCATACTTATGCAGTTATCATTACGCTTGCACAAAATAGTAAGCGGCCATTCCCAGCACGAGCAGTAAGAATAGTACACCCACTATGCCAAACATGACATTGCGTGCTTGTTTGCGTTCCATGGCCTCACGGGCCTTCTTTTTAATAGCATGTTTTACTTTCATGGTCATATAGAGTTTAATACGCGGGCAATAATGGCGTACGGGCTGTCATGCAGACGGGCAGGTCAGTCAAGCAACTGCGTCCCTTACCGGTTTGTCGTTAACACGGACAAGTAGTGCAGCCCCCCCTGCATGCCACCCCGTCAACCCATATTACTGCCAACGGTTAGAGTTAAATCAATTTACGTGCGTCAATCAAGCCACACGGTGGCGGCACTTATTCGTTGCCCTTGTCGGCAAACTCCATAAGGTAAGCCTTGATAAAGCCATCGATTTTGCCGTCCATCACCCCGTTCACATCGCTCGTTTGAAAGCCCGTGCGGTGGTCCTTCACGCGGCGGTCGTCAAACACGTAGCTACGTATCTGGCTACCCCACTCAATCTTCTTCTTGCCGGCCTCAATCTTGGCCTGTTCCGCCTTGCGCTTTTGCAGGGCACGGTCGTAGAGTTGTGAGCGGAGCAGACGCATGGCATTCTCGCGGTTCTCAAGCTGCTTGCGGCTCTCGGTGTTCTCAATCAATATTTCCTCAGTCTCGCCAGTATCGGGGTCGGTGTACTGGTAGCGCAAGCGCACACCCGTCTCCACCTTGTTCACATTCTGGCCACCCGCACCGCCTGAGCGGAAGAGGTCCCACGATATTTTAGACGGGTCGACATACACCTCGATGGTATCGTCCACCAATGGAGTGACAAACACCGATGCAAACGACGTCATGCGCTTGCCCTGCGCGTTGTAGGGCGACACACGCACCAGGCGGTGCACACCGTTCTCGCTCTTCAGGTAGCCATAGGCCGAGTCGCCCTCAATCTCCATAGTCACCGTCTTGATGCCAGCCTCATCGCCGTCTTGCAGGTGCGATATGTTGCACTTGTAGTCGTGCGCCTCGGCATAGCGCATATACATACGCATCAGCATCGAAGCCCAGTCCTGGCTCTCGGTGCCACCGGCTCCCGAGTTAATTTTGAGCACACACGACATTTGGTCCTCCTCCTGGCGCAGCATGTTGCGCAGTTCGAGTTCCTCGATGGCCTCCATACACTTGCTGTAATTGTCGTCCACCTCTTCCTCGGTCACCATCTCCTCCTTGTAAAAGTCGAAGGCGAGGGCGAGTTCGTCAACAAGAGTCTTGACGTGCTTGTAACCTTCAATCCACTTTTCAATGCCCTTCACCTTCTTCATTTGTTCCTCAGCGCGTTTGGCATCGTCCCAAAATCCGGGGTCCTGTGTGCGCAGCTGCTCCTCTTCGAGCTGCATGGTTTTGGCGTCAATGTCGAGGTACTTGTAAAGGGCCGCCACGCGGTCCTGGGCATCTTTAAGTTGGTCAGAAGTTATCATTATATAGTCGTTATATTTTTACTATTCAACAGCGGATTATCTGGTTAAGGGGCTGACAAACTGTCGGGGTAACAGGTCGGTATACTGTACACCACTTGTTATGTTAAAGTCAGAGTGACGAGAAGCCCGTAAGGCTTGGCAAACTTACCTGTTACGCCGCAAACTTGTTTACTTGTCAACCATTTCCGCCTGCGCGTTATTCAATTCAGCGTATCACGCCTTGGCAGCAGCCTCAGCCTCAGCCTCGGCATATATTTGTTCTATCTGTTCGGCATAATGCTCATACACCACGCGGCGGCGCACCTTGAGCGTGTTGGTCAGCTCGCCATTGTCCATGGTGAAGGGGTGCGGCAGCAGTATGAAGCGCTTTATCTGCTCGTAGTGGGCAAGGTCCTGCTGCAGCGTTTCGATGCGCTCGGTGTAGAACTTTATTATGGCAGGGTGTGTGCATAGCTCCTCGCGCGATGCCACGCTGATGCCCTTGGTCTTGGCATAGTCCTCGAGCAGCTTGTAGCTTGGCACAATGAGCGCACTCACAAACTTGCGCTTGTCGGCCACGATAACCGCCTGGTCAAAGTAGCGGTCGAGCACCAGTTTCGACTCTATCATCTGCGGAGCAATGTACTTGCCGTTCGATGTTTTGAACAAATCCTTGATGCGCTCGCGCAAAAAGAGTTCGCCATTCTTCATATATCCCGCATCGCCCGTGTGGAACCACCCGTCGGCATCGATGGCCTCCTTGGTCTGCGAGTCTTTTTTGTAGTAGCCCGGCGTGATGGTCTTGCCGCGGAGCAGTATCTCATTGTTCTCGCCAAACTTTATCTCTATCTTGTCAATAAGGCGGCCTACCGACCCTATTGTGACGGGCTTGCCCGGTATGTCGCACGACACGGTGGCCAGACTCTCGGTCAGGCCGTAGCCCACCACCATGTTGATGCCGGCGGCATGGGCAAACACCTCCACCTCGGGCGACACGGCGGCACCGGCTGTGGGGAAGAAGTTGGCACGCTCCAGGCCCAGCGTCTTGCGCAGCAGCTTGATAATGGTTTTGTCGTAAAGCTTGTACTGCAAGCTCAGGCCCATCGGGGCATTCTTGCCCTTCGCCTTGTAGTTTACCCAGTAGCGCTTGCCCACCTCGAGTGCCTCGCGTATGAGTTTGCGCTCCATAAACGAGCCGTTCTCCATCTTTTCGAGCACAGCCTGGTACACCTTTTCCCAAAATCGGGGCACGGCACACATGCACGTGGGGTGCACCTCCTGCATGGAGCGCTGCACGTCGGCCGGACGCAGGTTGATGCACTGCAGTGCACCCTCGGTCAAGCCCAGGTAACACCATGCACGCTCAAAGATGTGGGTGTAGGGCAGGAAGTTGAGAAACACATCGTCCTCGCTCAAGGGCAGCACGGCATCGTTCACACGGAAGCCCTCACGATACTGGCCGTAGGTGAGCATCACGCCCTTGCTCTGCCCGGTGGTGCCGCTGGTGTAGAGTATGTTGCACAGGTCGTCGTAGTTGGCATCGGCCTGACGCTTTTTGTATTCATCTTTCAAGGCCTCCGAAATGCCACCAGCCAGTGCCTGTTTCAAGAAATCGGCAAAGTACACCGACAGGTGGTCGGTGGGGTTTTTCTTCACCTTGGGGTCGAATATGATGATGCGCTCGAGCGTGCGCGCCACAGATATCACACTGAATGCCACGTCGTACTGCTGCTGTTCGCCTACAAACAAGAAGCGCACCTGCGCATCGTTGAGCATGTAGGTTATTTGTGCAGCACTGCTTGTGGCATAGAATGGTATGGTCACCGCGCGTATGCCGTAGGCACCAAAGTCAACATAGTGAGTTTCAGGTTTGTTCTGCGAGAATACGGCAATATTCTCCTGCACTCCCACGCCCAGGCGCAACAGTGCAAAGGACACCTTTTGCACATTCAGGGCAAACTCTTTCCACGACACGGGCACCCACTTGTTGAGGTCGTAATCGCGATAACTGAGTGCGGCACGGTCGCCGTACTTTTTGGCTTGCTCAAGAATGAGCTTTGACAAGTGACAATTATTTTGCATAGCATGCAGGTTTTTGGGGGCAAGCCCAATGGCGAGGGGTGCAAGCACACCCGGCCAATGTGTGGCATACACATTATATATATGCGCGTGCCACGCGGGTTTTCTGCCCCGTTAAAACGCCTTTTGCCGCCAATGCCCCACCCCAATGGTGCAACACCGCGGCTCTTTGCGTTTTTAGTAATTAAGGAAAGGATGTAAACATCTTTCACGCAAAGGTATTTAATTCTTTGCAAACGTACAACAAAATACGGGCTTATTTGTGCGCTTGTGCCACCAAGCGGCCAAGCGCCAAACGGGGTGCTGCCACGCGGTGCTACGACAGCGGGAGGGCGGTTTGCCCGTTACGGGGGAGCGGATTTTGCGTCGGACGGACTGATTTTCCGCCCTCCCGTAACCGAAAAACCGCCCTCCCGTAACCGAAAAACCGCTCTCCCGTAAGCGTGCAGCCCGTCTGCCAGCAGCGTACATTCCAGGCGCGCCCAACCTGCTGCCACAAGCCGTATAGTGCATAACTTTATGCGTAACACAGCGAAATATTATGCACGATATGCAATTTTTATTTGCATAACTCGTGCAAGTTGTAATATTATTTGTATATTTGCAGCATAATTACAAAACAAACACAAGCAGGTGTTCAAATTTATTTTTACATCGAAAGTGTGTTGTCGTGAAGCAAGTGCCTCCTTCGGGCAAAGGGCCATAGCGGGCCATGCCGCTTAAAGCGGAGGAGGCAGATGCACCGGGCTACGCACCTGCGGCATGAAAACGGCGCCTGCTGATTGCATAAACACCTATTTATAAATATGAGCAACAGATTGCAGCGCCTTGAGGTGCTAAGAGTGATACTTGCCAGCAGCAACAACCTGAGCAGCCACGAGGAAATACTTGGCGAATTGGCCAAAAATGGCTGTCAGGTGACACAAGCCACCCTGTCGCGCGACTTGGCCAAACTGCACGCCACAAAAATTCTCACGCCCGACGGCTACCGCTACATACTGCCCGAAAGCCCCATGTACCACCGCACGGTGAAACCCGACGTTGTGCCGCACTATCTGCGCAACAGCGGTTTCTTGTCTATTGCCTTTTCGGGACACATGGCGGTGCTCAAAACACGACCGGGATATGCCGCCGGACTGGCATCGGACATTGATGCACACAAGCTGAGCAGCGTGCTGGGCAGCATAGCCGGCGATGACACCATTCTCATTATCATACGCGAGGACTGCACCCGACAGGAGTTTACCGACGAGCTGGGCAATGTGATACCGGCCTTGCGCAGCATCATTCTTTAACGACTATATGCACGCGCCAGGCGGTGCGTACAGCACTTACTTTACTGCATACTTAACACAACCCACAAATAAACTTAACAACGTAATGGAAGAATACGACGATGGCATAAGAGTAGTCGTGGCAGACGCCAGCCACGAGAAATACGTCGACACCATACTTAAAACCATAACCGATGCTGCCAAGGTGCGCGGCTCGGGCATTGCAAGCCGCACACATGAGTATGTGGCTACCAAAATGAAGGAACGCAAAGCTATTATAGCCCTCTACGGCGAGGAGTTTGCCGGCTTTTGCTACATCGAGAGCTGGGAGAACAAGCACTATGTGGCCAACTCGGGCTTGATAGTGGTGCCTAAGTTCCGCGGCCACCACCTGGCCACCCGCATCAAGCGCCTGGCCTTCTCGCTGAGCCGTGTGCGCTGGCCGCACGCCAAAATATTTGGTTTGACCAGTTCGGGCCCCGTCATGCGCATCAACACCTCGTTGGGATATGTGCCAGTGCCGTTCAGCGAACTGACGCAGGACGATGAGTACTGGAAGGGCTGCGGCACACCCGATGCGCCATGCTGCATCAACTGCGATGTGCTGGCACGCACCAAGCGCAAATACTGTGTGTGCACGGGTATGCTCTTTGACCCCGAACGCCACCCTGACGCCAAACTGCCGGTGGAAATTCCGCAGGACGTGCTCGACTTTATCAAAACGCACGAGGCGTAAGGGGACCATAACTTGACAATTTAATACAACACACAACACACTCAACACGCTATATATCATGTCAAAGAAGAAAGTAGTGGTTGCCTTTAGCGGCGGCCTTGACACATCATACACGGTTATGTACCTGGCCAAAGAAAAAGGGTACGAGGTATATGCAGCCTGCGCCAACACGGGCGGCTTCAGCGCCGAGCAGCTCAAGACGAATGAGGAGAACGCCTACAAACTGGGTGCCACAAAGTATGTGACACTCGACGTAACACACGAGTACTACGACAAGAGCCTCAAGTTTATGGTGTACGGCAATGTGCTGCGCAACAATGTTTACCCCATCTCGGTGTCGTCGGAACGTATATTCCAGGGCATGGCCATTGCTCGCTATGCCAAGGAGATTGGCGCCGATGCCATTGCACACGGCTCAACGGGTGCGGGCAACGACCAGGTGCGCTTTGACATGACCTTCTTGGTGATGTGCCCCGACATGGAGATTATCACCCTTACACGCGATGGCAACCTGTCGCGCAAGGAGGAGGTGGACTACCTCAACCAGCATGGCTTCAAGGCTGACTTTACCAAGCTTAAATACTCGTACAACGTGGGTATTTGGGGCACGAGCATCTGCGGCGGCGAGATATTGGACTCTGCACAGGGGCTGCCCGAGAGTGCTTACCTCAAGCAGGTGACCAAGCAGGGCACTGAACAGCTCAAACTGACCTTTGAGAAGGGTGAGCTCAAGGCCATCAACGGCACACGCTACGACGACCCCATCGAGGCCATTACCAAGGTGGAGGAAATTGGCGCTGCTTATGGCATAGGCCGCGACATGCACGTGGGCGACACCATCATCGGCATCAAGGGCCGTGTGGGCTTTGAGGCTGCCGCACCGGCGCTTATCATTGGTGCACACCGCTTCCTCGAAAAGTATACACTCTCGAAGTGGCAGCAGTACTGGAAGGACCAGGTGGCTAACTGGTACGGCATGTTCCTGCACGAGAGCCAGTATCTCGAACCGGTAATGCGCGACATCGAGGCCATGCTCACCAGCTCGCAGCGCAATGTGAATGGTACGGTTATTCTCGAACTGCGTCCGCTTGGTTTCAGCACAGTGGGTGTGGACAGCCCCGACGACTTGGTCAAGACTAAGTTTGGCGAATATGGCGAAACACAAAAGGGCTGGACGGCTGAGGACGCCAAGGGCTTTATCAAGGTGCTCAGCACACCGCTCAGAGTGTACTACGCTAACCACCCCGACGGGGAATAACAAACGACAAAACGCTTCTTTACATGATACGAATTGGTATTATTGGCGGGGCCGGCTACACGGCCGGCGAGCTGTGCCGCATATTGCTCAACCACCCGGAGGCCGAAATCGTGTTTGTCAACAGCGAGAGCAACGCTGGCAACTTGCTGGCCGAGGTGCACGAGGGGCTGTATGGCGAAACGGATATGCGGTTTACCGACCAGCTGCCTTTTGACCAGGTGGACGTGGTGTTCTTTTGCTTTGGACATGGCAAGAGCACCAAGTTCCTGGCCGAACACTACATTCCGGCTGATGTGCGCATCATCGACCTGGCACAGGACTTCCGCCTGGAGTCGGACGACAATGACTACATTTACGGCTTGCCCGAACTCAACCACTCTAAGATACAGAATGCACTGCACGTGGCCAACCCGGGCTGCTTTGCCACTTGCCTGCAACTGGGCTTGCTGCCGCTGGCCGAGGCCGGACTGCTCAACGGCGATGTGATGGTTAATGCCATTACGGGCTCAACGGGTGCGGGGGTGAAGCCGGGGGCGACCACGCACTTTTCGTGGCGCACGGGCAACATGAGCATCTACAAGGCTTTTGAACACCAGCATGTACCCGAAATCAAGCAGTCGCTGCGCCAGTTGCAACCGTCGTTTGACAGTGAGATTGACTTTATACCTTACCGCGGCGACTTTCCACGCGGCATCTTTGCCACGGAGGTTATCAAGTGCGATGCGCCCATCGACGAGATTGAGGGCTACTACCACGACTTTTACAGCGAGGCGCCGTTCACCTTCTACATTGACAAACCGGTTGACTTGAAGCAGGTGGTCAACACCAACAAGTGTCTTATACATGCCGAACGGCACCGCGACAAGTTGCTCGTGACGTCGTGCATCGACAACCTGCTCAAAGGGGCGTCGGGACAGGCTGTGCAAAACATGAACCTTATGTTTGGCCTTGAGGAGACGACGGGCCTGAGACTCAAGCCTGTGGGATTTTGATGGGTATGGCTTGACAGGCAAAAGCCCCAAACGTTACCACCAAACGCTAGCTCTAATGGGGGCGACGCGTCTCGCGTCGGGAAAATATGCAGCTATTATTTAGTAGAGACTGTATTTCCTTCCTTTATCTATCCCGACGCGGGACGCGTCGCCCCCATTAGTGCTTGCGTTTCTTCAAGCAGCAAATGCTACCACCAAGCGCTAACTCAAAACGCTAACTCTAATGGGGGCGACGCGTCTCGCGTCGGGAAATATGCAGCTATTATTTAGTAGAGGCTGTATTTCCTTCCTTTATCTATCCCGACGCGGAACGCGTCGCCCCCATTAGTGCTTGCGTTTCTTCAAGCAACAAATGCTACCACCAAGCGCAACCTCAAAACGCTAACTCTAATGGGAGCGACGCGTCTCGCGTCGGGAAAATATGAAGCTATTATTTAGCAAAGGCTGTATTTCCTTCCTTTATCTATCCCGACGCGGGACGCGTCGCCCTCATTAGTGCTTGCGTTTCTTCGCAGCGCAATTTTGGTGCGAACCAAAATCTGAAACTTCAATATAACTATTGCTCAACATGACTTTATTTCCAGTATATCCACTCTTCGACATCAACATTGTGAAAGGCAAGGGCTGCCATGTGTGGGACGACAAGGGGCAGGAGTATCTTGACCTGTATGGCGGACACGCTGTGATTAGCATAGGACATTGCCACCCGCACTACGTAGACATGCTCACCAAACAGCTTAACACGCTGGGCTTCTACTCTAACTCGGTAATCAACACGCTGCAAAGCCAACTGGCCGAAAGGTTGGGACAGGTGTGTGGCTACCCGGACTACCAGCTGTTCTTGATTAACTCGGGGGCCGAGGCTAACGAGAATGCCTTGAAACTGGCTTCATTCCACACGGGACGCAAACGCGTGCTGGCTGCGGGAAAGGCTTTTCACGGACGCACCTCGCTGGCTGTGGAGGCTACCGACAATCCTAAAATTGTGGCACCTGTCAACAACAACGGCCACGTGACTTTCTTGCCGCTCAACGACTTGGCGGCCTTTGAGGCTGAATTGGACAAGGGCGATGTGGCTGCGGTGATTGTGGAGTGCATTCAGGGTGTGGGCGGCATACGCATGGCCACGGCCGATTTTATGCAGGGGCTGCGCAAGGCTTGCGACAAGACGGGCACGGTGCTTATTTGCGACGAGATACAGTGTGGCTACGGCCGCTCAGGCAAATTCTTTGCTCACCAGCATCTTGGCGTGAAGCCGGACATCATTACTTGTGCCAAGGGTATTGGCAATGGTTTCCCGATGGGGGCGGTCATCATCTCGCCCAAGTTTGAGGCGGTGTATGGCATGTTAGGCACTACCTTTGGCGGCAACCACTTGGCATGTACAGCGGCTCTGGCGGTGCTCGACGTGATTGAGCACGAGCAGCTTGTGAACAATGCGGCCAAGGTGGGCGCTTACTTGATGGAGGAGCTTAAAAAGCTGCAACAAACCGATGCGCACATTGTGGACGTGCGCGGCGAGGGCCTTATGATTGGCATTGAATATGACCAGCCTATCAAGGCGCTGCGCAACGCGCTTGTACACGACGAACATGTGTTTACGGGAGCGGCCTCAACTAACATTCTGCGCTTGCTGCCACCGCTCACGCTCTCGCTCGACGAGGCCAAACTGGCTGTGGAGCACATCAAGCGGGTGAGCAAGGTGCTCGGTTGACGCTTTTGTTTACAAACAAAGCAACCAACCTCTAATGGGGGCGACGCGTCCCGCGTCGGTAATGAATGTATATGAATATCAATGATTCATACATAAATTACCGACGCGGGACGCGTCGCCCCCATTAGTGCTTGCGTTTGGGGGTTGAGTCCGTTCGTATATTTGTGTTTTACCGGACAGAAAACGGGTTGACAAGTAAGACTATCCTTACCTGTCAACCCGTTAACCTGTTTACCAGTCAACCCGTCATTTGAAACCCTCGATAGAGTTGCTGATTATCACGGCCAGCACAATGGCGGTGATGATGGCGTAGAGCCAATCGCGGTCCTTCAAAAAGTCGATGAGCGAAAGGAGCACACGCATGATGGGGGTGAGTATGAGTATGAGCACACCGGTCTGTATCCAGCCCACCGCAGAGAACGAGGCAAGACCGGCAAAGATGCCGCGCAAGGTGGTGTAGTCGGCATGCGCTGCGGCATTGCCGTAACTAAAGTTTTGGTAGTCGGCAAGGTCAAAGGGTTCACTGCCGTGGTTGACCAAATATATGATGCCGCCCACAAAGGCTACAAGGCAGGCCAATGACACGCCTATGCGCAACGTGTTGCCCACAAGCTGCTGCATGTCGTACTTTTGGCGCTCGGCCGTTGATGTCGTATTGTTGTTCATTGTCAAATTGCTTTAGGTACTTAATACTTGCCGCCGAAGCCCTGCCATATCATGTTGATGGCTACAAGCACGATGGCTATGCAGAATATCTGGCGCAGCACGCTCACATTGAGGCGCTTGAGCAGACGGGCACCCGTCAGGGCACCGAACAACACGCCTATCATGACAGGGCAGGCTATGCCGGGGGCTATCACGCCGCGCTGCACATATATGACGGCCGAGGCACAGGCGGTTACACCCATCATAAAGTTGCTGGTGGTGGTGCTCACCTTGAAGGGCACCTTCATCATGGCGTCCATGGCCAGCACCTTGAGCACGCCCGAACCGATGCCGAGTATGCCCGACAGCACACCGGCCACGTACATCACACCAAAACCGCCACCAACGTGGCGCAACTGGTAGCTCTTGACGGTGCCGTCCTTTTGGGGCCATGTGCCAAACAACTTGAGGCGGCGGGCGGCCTCGGAACCTACCACGCCGTCGTGTTCGCTCTTGCGGCGCTGCTGCATGGCAGCGGTGAGCAACAACACGCAACCGTAGATGACGGCTATGACGTTGTTGTTAAGATAGATGGCCACCGCGGCACCGCACACGGCACCTATGGTGGTGGCTATCTCGAGGAACATGCCAAGGCGAATGTTGGTGATGCCCTCCTTGACATAGGCTGAGCCTGAGCCGCTTGATGTGGCTATTGAGGCTACAAGGGCTGCGCCTACGGCATAGTGAAAGTCTATGCCAAAGCCGAGTGTGAGCACGGGTATCACTACCACTCCGCCACCAAGGCCCGTGAGTGACCCTAACAGGCCGGCGCAGTAGGCTGCCAGCAGCAGTATCAGGGTGAATGCGAGTAAAGTCATTGCGTTTCTGTGTTATATTTATTTGTTATACTTGTCGTTATGTGCGCTTTCGGAGCGCAAAGTTAAGCATTTGCTTTTGAGTATGTGCGCCCTCCCGCCCATAAGATTGGACCACGGCCCTGGCACTGCGCGCTTTGTGACAGCCACACAAAAAAGCCCCCACAGTGATATACACTGCAGGGGCCAGCAAAAATGAAATCTTATGAAACGAATTAAAAGTCTATATGACTCTGCGAGAGTTTACTGTTCCTTAGCCACGCCAATTACCACGCGGTTTGAGTCGTTGTCTTTGAAAGGCTGTACGGTGTCGCCCTTGAAGCCTGAGGTGAGGCGTGAGGCATCGATGCCATACTTCTCGACGAGTATCTTCACTACGCGAGCAGCACGCTTTTCGGAGATGTTGCGGTTGATTTCGGCATTGCCTGTGCCGGCATCGGCATAACCCATCACTTCGGCCTTGGCTGTGGGGTGATTCTTCATCCACTGTGCAAAGTCGCGGAGCTTGCCTTCCTCTGTATCGCGCACGGCCGATGAACCAATGGTGAAGAATACCTCGGTCTTGGTCTCTGCCAACTGACGCACAACTGGCTTTGGTTCGGGCTTGGGCTCGGGTTTAGGCTCGGGTCTGGGCTCGGGCTTGGGAGCTGGAGCGGGTGCGGGTGGCAGTAGAGCGGGTTCGCTGGGCTTTTCAGCGCGGCCGCGGCCTATCTTAAAGTTTACGCCGAGCAAGGCTTGCAACTGCCAGTCGCCCTTGCCGTTGAGCTTTGAGTTGAAGCGGTCGTGCAGGTTATTGGCAGTAACCTCGAGGTTGATGCCTACTACACGGCTCACCTCGGCGTCGAGCTGCATGCCCACACGGAAGTTGTGTACCAGGCGGTCGTCGTCCCAACGCAGGTTGAGGTTATTTTCGGCAGCGGTGTTGGCCATGCCGTTAAGGTCGTCGTTGTCCCAAGCATAACCAAGACCTACGCCACCAAGCAGGTAGGCGTTGAGCACATGGTGCTTTTTAGGTGCAAAGGCATTGCACAGGTTGAACATGAGGTCGATGTTTGAGGTAACGAACTTGTAGTCGTAAGTCTTTCCCAAACTCTTGAGTCCACCCTTTTCATTGATGCCGCTCACGTGCAGACGGGCGCCCACAACGGGGGTGAACATACCACCTACGCTCACGGCGCCAATAGGTGTGATGAGTTTTTTGGCATCGTAGTTGGTAAAGGTTACTTGACCGCCACCCTGTACGCCAACAAAGACGTAGGGGTAATCGGCCTTCTTTTCGCCGCTCTCTTGTGCAAAAGTGGCTTGTGTGGCCATGCCTGCCAGCAGAACTGAGGCCATTAGGGTCTTGAAGTTTATCATCTATTGGGGTTTTAATTGTTTCCTTTGCGCGCAAAGTTACATAATGTTTTGATATGTTGCAAAAGTTTGAGAGCGTTTCTATATACCGCAGGCCCGTAAAATGTGGCACTTGTCGCTCTGATGCGTACAAAACACTACCTACAAGCGGATATACAGCACAAAAGGAGCGCAACCCGCAGGCGCGCTCCTTTTGTTAAATATATTAAGTTAATAGCATCAAGCAGTCATTACTTGGTGCCGTCCTTCTCGGTCATGTCGGTTGGACGCATCGACACAGTGATGCAGTTGTTCTGCTTAAGCAGCACGTTGTTGACAAAATCCTGAATATCCTTCGGCGTGATGCTCTTGAGGGTAGCCTCGTAGTTGGTGCGGAGGTCCTTGCCCCAGAGTGTCTTTTGCATGATGAGCCCGAGCCAGTACTCGTTCTTCTTCTGATTGTCGGCATAGTCCTTGAGCTCGAAGGTTATCACCTTGCTGAGCTCGTCGGCTGTTACACCCTTGGTGGCGATGTCGTTAATGCCTTGCTTCATGAGCAGCAGGGCAGAGTCGAGTTTGGCGGGCTTTACAGGGCACTGTGTGATGATTTGGTAGCTGTCGTACTTGCCAAAGTCGGCCTGTCCGTCGGTTGACACGCTGTAAGCTATGCCGGCGTCCTCGCGAATGCTCTTGAGATAACGCTGTGTGAGCACGGCGCCAAGGGCATTGACTACGGCAGCCTCCTTCATAGAATAAGGAGTCTTGCCCTGATACATCTGCACGATGATGGCCTGCGGTGTCTCCATGGCACGGAAAAAGTTGTTGCTGCGAGCACCGTCTACGGGGTCGTTCTTTACGTCAACATACTTCTCGCGGCTCTTTACGCCCTTGAGCGGTGCGATGTACTGCTCGGTGAAGGCGCGGAGTGAGTCTACGTCGATGGCTCCAGTAAAGTAGAAGTCGAAGTCGCCGGCTGCGTTGAAGCGCTCAGCATAGAGCTTCTTGATAGTCTCGTAGTTAGCCTTGTCCAGATCGGCACGCTTGAGGCCATTGCACAAGGGGTTGTGGTTGTAGATGGTGTTGACGAGCGAGTCGTTGAAGGCCTTCATGGGCTGCTTTTCAGCATTTTCGAGCGCCGACTTGAGGTAAGACATCGTGTTGTCGTAAGCATCTACGTCGTTGGCGGGAGCCTGGAAACGGAGGTAGATGAGTTCGAAGAGCGTGCGGAGGTCTTTGGGAGTGGCAGAGCCTGCGATGTTCTCGGTGAGGTTGCCCAGATTGATGCTGCAGCTTACTTGCTTGCCGGCAAGTTTCTTTTGCAACTCGGTGCTTGTAAAGTTGCCAACACCAGTTGAGTTCATCACTGTGGGGAGGAGCTTGGTGTTGATGCGGTCCTTGGTGATGATGCTGTTGTTACCGCCAAAGCTGGTGGCAGCGAACTGCACCTCAGAGTCGTTGTAGTCAGTCTTTTTGTAGAACACGCGTGCGCCGTTGGGCAGTGTCCAGCAAGTGTAGCCAAAGTCGGTTTGCGTTTCCTTGGCTATCTTGCCCTTCTTGGGCAATACTGGCACGAGGGGTTCGTTCTTTACATTGTCAACATAAGCCTCCACCTTGGCAGCTTTGGCAGCGGCAATGGCCTGCTTAAACTGGTCGGCAGTGGGCACTGTCACGCCCTCCTTGTCGGGGTACATGGCCAGGCACACAAAGTTGGTGTCGGTGCGGGCAGTGAGTTCCTTGAAGAGGTCTGACGCTGCGGGGGCCGTCATCTGCATCTGGCCCATTTGCTGTGCAAGCATCTTGTAGGTGTTGTACTCGTCCTCTACTGATGGTATGGGGTCATTCTCGAGGAAGTGACGCACATACTGCGGCACGTAGAAACTGTTCTGCTGCTTCTCGCGGTTGTTGTAGATAGTCTCAATACCGCTGAGGAACTCCTCGCTGGCACGGTTTATCTCGGTGGCAGTAAAGCCAAACTCGCCGGCGCGCTTAACCTCAGTCATTACGGCCTCGAGTGCCTCCTTGTCCTTGCCGGGTTTGGGCAGTATGTAAATGGTGTAGGCGTCCTTAGTCTTGGCTATGATATAGTTGCCATCTGAGGCCTGTGCCGCAATAAAGGGGCAGTCGGGCTTTTGTGCAGCCTCGTCAAGACGTGCGTTGATGGCGCTCGAAGCCAAAGTTTCAAAGTACTTTACAGTGAGATAGGCCGGTGTGTTCTTATATTCGTCGGGCACGAGGTGGTCGTGCTTGAACAATATTTCGATAACAGCCTGACTCTGCTCCTTGTCCTTGTCGATGATGTAGATGGGCTGGTTGGTGTCGGGCACGGGGTAGTGCTCGTAAGCAGCGGCGTTTTCAGGCATCTTGATGGGCGAGAAGAGTGCCTTTACCTTGGCCTCAACCTTGTCAACATCGATGTCGCCCACAATGATGATGCCCTGCAAGTCGGGGCGGTACCACTTCTCGTAATAGGCACGCAGCTCGGCGGGCTTAAAGTTGTCAACCACGCTCATCAAACCGATGGGGAAGCGGTGGCCATAGCGTGAATTGGGATAGAGGGCAGGCAGATTGCGCTCGAATATGCGGCTTGAGGCGCTTGAACGCATACGCCATTCCTCGTGAATAACACCGCGCTCCTTGTCAATCTCCTTGGGGTCGAGCGTCAAGCCATCGGCCCAGTCGTGCAGAATGAGCAGGCATGAGTCAATATTGCTGTCGGTTACGGGCACATCGTCAATGTTGTACACTGTCTCGTCGGTTGAGGTGTAGGCATTGAGGTTCTGGCCGAACTTTACACCGATGCGCTCACAGAACTTGATGAGCTTGTCGTCAGGGAAATTGTCAGTACCGTTAAAGCACATGTGCTCGAGGAAGTGGGCCAGACCGCGCTGACTTTCCTCCTCCTGCACCGAGCCTACCTTCTGTGCAATGTAGAAGTTGGCACGGTTTTCGGGCAGATTGTTGTGACGGATATAATAAGTCAATCCGTTGGGCAATTTGCCTATGCGCACAGCCTTGTCTACGGGCAGCTGTGGCATTTGCTGGGCCATCACTGGCACTGCGATGAATGCCACGAGCAACAGCCATAAAGCTTTGAGTTTGTTCATTGTTATTAGGTATTTGATAATTACTTTTGATGATATGACGCAGGCAAAGGCGGGTTTGCTACAAAAAGAGGCCGTTTCTTTTAGCAATCTCCAGCAGTTCACTGTCGTTCCTCTCTGTCAAATAGCTCTTTATCATTTGATACAGATCGCTGAGCACAGCCTCGTCCTTTATATTATATATGAGCATGATAAGCTCGTTCTTTAGGGGTTCGTCAGGGTTCAGTGTCAGTGTAGCCATAGTTGTACGTTTATATCATTATGCTATCTATCACTGCAAAAGTAGGCATTTCCGCTTACACTTGCTCTAATTACGAAAAACATTTTGTAAATTCGCGACAAATTATCACGACGCACAGATGATACGCAAATTCGACTTTTTGGTAATTGGTTCCGGTGTGGCCGGAATGAGTTACGCCCTCCAGGTGGCCGCCTCGGGCAAAGGTAAGGTGGCCCTCGTTTGCAAAACCAGTATTGAGGAGGCCAACACGGCCAAAGCACAAGGCGGCGTAGCCTCTGTCACCAACCTCAAGGTAGACAACTTTGCCAAGCACATCAAAGACACGATGATTGCCGGCGACTACATATCCGACCCCCGGGCCGTGGAGCAGGTGGTAAAGAATGCACCCGCTGGCATCGAGCGTCTGGTAAAGTGGGGCGTAAACTTTGACAAGAAAGAAGACGGCTCCTTCGACCTTCACCGCGAGGGCGGCCACTCAGAGTTCCGCATTCTGCACCACGCCGATGACACGGGTTTCGAAATACAACGCGGACTGATTGAGGCCGTGCGCCATCATCCCAACATCACCGTGCTCGAAAACCACTTTGCGGTCGAAATCATCACACAGCACCATCTGGGCATTGAGGTCACACGCCGCACACCCGACATTGAGTGCTACGGCGCCTATGTGCTCGACCCCGACACACACAAGATTGACACCTTCCTGTCACGTGTCACCGTGCTCAGCACCGGCGGTTGCGGAGCCGTGTATGCCACCACCACCAACCCCGAGATTGCCACCGGCGACGGCATAGCCATGGCTTACCGCGCCAAGGCTACCGTAGAGGGCATGGAATTCATACAGTTCCACCCCACCGCGCTCTACAACCCACGCGAAAAGCACCCCGCCTACCTCATAACCGAGGCCATGCGCGGCTACGGCGGCATACTGCGACTGCCTAACGGCGAGGAGTTCATGCAGAAGTATGACAAGCGTCTGTCGCTCGCCCCGCGCGACATCGTGGCACGCGCCATCGACAAGGAAATGAAAATTCACGGCCTCGACCACGTGTGCCTTGACGTAACACACAAAGACCCCGAGCAAACCAAGCAGCACTTCCCCAACATCTACCAAAAGTGCCTCTCCATCGGCATCGACATCACCAAGCAGTACATCCCCGTAGTGCCGTGTGCCCACTACCTCTGCGGCGGCATCAAGGTCGACCTCAACGCTTGCTCGTCCATTCACCGTCTCTACGCCATTGGCGAGTGCTCATGCACCGGGCTGCATGGCGGCAACCGTCTGGCCAGCAACTCGCTCATCGAGGCAGTAGTTTACGCCGACACAGCAGCCAAGCATTCTATTGAGCACATCGACGAGTACGACTTCAACGACCGCGTGCCCGAATGGAACGACGAGGGTACGCTCTCCAACGAGGAGAAGGTGCTCATAGCACAGGACGTGAAGGAGGTGGAACAGGTTATGTCGGCCTATGTGGGCATTGTGCGCTCCGACCTGCGCCTGAAGCGTGCCTGGACACGCCTCGACTTGCTCTACGAGGAGACTGAGGAACTTTACAAACACGTAAAGGCTACCCGCGACATTTGCGAGCTGCGCAACATGATTAACGTGGGCTACCTCATCACCCGCCAGGCGCTCGAGCGCAAGGAGAGCCGCGGCCTGCACTACACCATCGACTATCCCAAACACGCTTACGACCAGAACTAAGCCACGCCACGCATATATATAATAAAGCGCTGATACGCTGCATTCCCTGTGAGGAATGCCCGTATCAGCGCTTTTTCATTGCACACTGCTGCAAAGGTGCAAGCACTAATGGGGGTGACGCGTCCAGAGGCTGCTGAAAAATGCCCGACGCGAGACGCGTTGCCCCCATTAGTGTTAGCATTTGATGTTAGCGTTTGGTATTAGCGTTTAGTGCTTGAGTTCGATAGCATATTTACGTTTCACCGAACGGCAATAACTTGACAACGAGACAGGCTTCTCACCCTTAGCATTGTCATGAACAGTGCATAACGGGGTGAGAAACCTGTCTCGTTGTGTGTATACCACCCTTTCCCCCTCAAGGGGAGGTGAGGCGTGTTATCGGCGGCTGCTTATTCAGCAATCTTGTGGAATGACTGCAAGGCACAACCCAACATAAGTACACCAAAATCCTTCTCTATGTTGCTGTTGTTGCGCAAAGCTACATAAGCCACCTTGTTGTACTTGGCGGGTAAATCGAAGGTGAATATATCCTCTTGATACAAGCCCTTGTTGGCATCGTCAAGGTCTTCAAACTTCTTAAACGAAGCAGTGCCGAGCACCTTGGCGCTTTCAAGACTGGCCTCGTCGGTGATGGGTTTGTCTGAAATGTAAACGGTGAATGAAGCAGGGTAGCCGGTTTCACCGAAAAGCGCTGCAACGTTCACCATATCAAATTGTATCTGGGGCAGACGCAAACCGGTGAGGTCCAGCTTCATGCAAAGCACATTATCCACTGTACCCATATCCTGGCCTGAACCTGAGTTGAACATGGCGTCGGGGTCGAAGCATGTTGACACCAAACCGTTAGCGTTCATGCCAAGCATTCCAAGCGGGACAACCGACCAGCTTGACGAGCCTTCGTCGCCGCTGATCTGGAATGTACTGAACACATTGTCGTTCTCGTCGAGCGTTGCATCGTTAAGGTTGAAGTTAATGTCTGGTTCGATATTCCAACCATCGGCAGTAGCCTTAAACTTCTTGATTTCGCCATAGCTTAAGCCATTTGCTGTATAGGCAAAGGCACGGTAATAGTAGGTGCTGTCAACCTCCAGGTCGTTAAGTGTCACATTGGCACTTCCCTGGTTTGCATCAGCCTTTACAAAGGTAGCCCCATCGGCACTAACGGTCAGGTTAGCCTCCAGGCTGTCTGTTGAGCTGAACACCACGCCACAAGTGTTTACAGGATTGCTTTCAATGGCCTGTGTGTTGATGTTCACCACAGCGGCCTTGCCGTAGCACTCAACCACGCCGCCAGTAGTGGCTGTGGCCAAATTCTCACCCGAGGGCACACGATTGTAATCGTTCTTGTCCAAGTCGTCGCTGCATGCTGCAACTGACAGGGCGATGGCAGAGATAGTAAGTATTTTTGAAATATTTAGTTTCATATCTGTTACGTGTTATCAGTTGGCACGCTGCGCTTTCGGCAGCACCACAGTGTTTGTGTTGTGTGCAGGGGTGCACAGCGTGCCAGCTGTGTATTGGCAATTATTGGGCCGGATTTTGGTCAGATTCCGAAATGAACTCGTTGTTCTGAATTTCGGAAAGTGGCAACTGATAAATCCATCTGTAGCTTCCAGCCTTGATATTAGTTTGCGAACTTTCGGGCTCGTTGGTACCCTCGTATGTACGCTTGAGGTCGATGCCGAGTCGCAAGTGGTCGTAATATGTGAAGCCTTCGCCCCAGAGTTCTATACGGCGCTGCAGATAGATGTCGCTGGCGGTGAAGCTTGTCTTGGTCGATGCCTCATCGCGGTTGCTCATAAACTCGCGCATAAGGGTGTTGGCCTCGGCGCCATGGCCACCGCGGGCAAGAGCCTCGGCTTCGGTAAGGTACATTTCGGCCACACGCATATATACTACGTCGCCCAACCAGTCCTTGACAAAGCGGAATTTAAGATTGGCATATTCGGGCGCAGTCCATGCTTGTCCACCTTCGCCAAACTCCTCTGATGAGCCAGGTGCTATGTACAGCGATTTTCGTGCATCGGTAGCACTGATTGAGTTGTAAAGTGCGGCATCAATCAAGTGATATGCACCCACTTGACCACCGTAGCCATTGCCATCGGTTGAGTACCACGAGCCGAACGAGGCGTAGACAAGTTTTGTGTTGTCGGTGATGTCACAACCCCACATTACCTCCTTGTTGTCGATGTCCTGATAGTTGTACTCGGCAGCCTCGGCCGCATTCATCAAGCTATAACCCTCGCGGGCAGCGTGAGCCATTGCTGCGGCATCGTCCCAACGGTTCATTACCAGATAAACGCGCGAGAGCAAACCTTCGGCCACGTGTTCGTCGATGTAGGTTTTATCCTTGCGCTTGTAGCCTTTCAGCATTCTGATAGCACCGAGCAGGTCGGTTTCGGCACGGTCGTACACTTGCTGCACTGTGGCGCGTGTGTTGATGCTCTGCTCTTCGCTTGAGAGGAGCAACGGCACACAGGGCAGGTTTTCGTGGCCCTTGTAGGTAAGCTGATACCATTGTGCCAGATAGGCGTATGATATGCCACGCATGGCGAGCACCTGGCCGAGTATGGCCTTACCTTCAGTGTCTGCTTTCAACGAGTCAACAGAGGGTATTATCTCGTTACAACTCTTGATGATGGTGTAGAAGTAATTCCAAGGCTGCCCCGAACGGTAGTACTGCTCGCTGTTGTAATCTAAGCCATGGTCAAAGTTCCAAGGGTCCTGCGAGCCCATCGAGAGCGACATGTCGTTGCCCATCACGTTGCTGAGCATGTTCAAGCCAGTCCAGCCAACTGACATTTGAGTCATCAAGTTACTGCTTGCGCGAGTGACATGGAAATTCCAATTGCTATATGCGCCACTTAACTGACTGCCCAACGCCTTGGCAGGGTCTTTAGCAGCCTCGTTGGCAATCTGTTCTGAGGTTACATTGCTGCTTGGCATATCTGTCAGGTAATCTTCGCCACATGAGGTGAAGGCTACCGATGCTAACAATAGGCCGATGTATTTAGACAGTTTCATATATTTGATATATTATCTGTTTCAGTAATTGATTATATTAAAACTTCAGTGACAGGCCAAACGATATGGTACGCATGGCCGAATAGCCACCTGCTGCTGTGCCACCGCTGATGCTCTGGCGCGGGTCGAGTCCCTTGCGCTTTGACAATAACAGCAAGTTGTCGCCAACGGCATAGAAGCGTATGCTTTCAATGCCCTGCAACTTGCGCATTACTGTGGCAGGCAGTGTGTAACCAAGCGTCACGTTGCGCAATGACATGTAAGTGCCTTTGGTCAACCAGCGGTCGCTCGACATTGACACGATGTTTTGGTCAGCATTTTGCAGGCGGGGCACATCTGTCACGTCGCCTGGCTTTTGCCAGCGCTTGTACAAATCGGGCGAGAATGCGCTACCCAGTGAGCTGCAGCTCATGAGCGAGGCATAACTGCCATCATACACCCAGCCGCCGATAGAGTAAGCGATTGCTGCGCTGAAGTCGATGCCGAAGCCTTCGAAGTTGGTTGAAACACCACCCATCACGTCGGGCAGAGATGACTTGTTGATCTCGTACGTTGTGGCATTGGTCAGCAGATTGGTGGTAGTGGTAGTTACATTACCATCAGCATCAGTCACGTCCATATAGTAAAGGGCATCACCTGTGGCGGGGTCAACGCCTGCATATTTACGCATATACCAGTCGAAGAGTGAGCCGCCCTTCTTGCGCCAGTAGTCACCACTCTGGTAGCCGCTGGGGTCCTTACCATCTTCAAGTCGGGTCAGTGAGTTCTTGTAATGTGTGAGGTTCAAGCCCAAATCCCAATGGTAGTTGTGACCCTCCATCAAGGTGGCACGCAGGTTCAGTTCCACACCGGTGTTCTTCATGCTCATCTCATTAGCATAGTAGTACGAGGGCGAGCCCTGCGACGGTGCCAAGGGGTGAGCGGCCAACATGTCTGATGTCTGCTTGATAAAGTAGTCGAACTCTACATTCAAGCGGTTGAACAAGCGGGTTTCGAAACCTATGTTGAAGTTCTTGCTCTGCTCCCACTTCAGCTTGCGGTTGCCACGATATACCTGGGTCAGTGCTATCTGTCCGTTGTTGTCCTCCACGCTGTATTGGTCGAGATAAGCCGTACCGATACCCAGGTTGTCATTACCTTGTGTACCATAACTTGCTTTCAGCTTGAAGTTGTTCACAACATTGCTTAATGCACTCTTGAACCAGATTTCCTCGCCCAGGTTCCAGGCAGCACCTACCGACCAGAAGTTACCCCAACGTGTTTCGGGGGCGAAACGTGACGAACCATCGCGACGGTATGATGCCGAAGCACTGTACTTGCTGTCGAGCGTGTACTCGGCACGTCCGAACCAGCTCTCCAGATGGTAGCTATCATTGTTTGAAGAGGGATACGAGCCAATGCCAATGGCATTGCCAAACTCGGGATTGTCTGACAAGTAGAAGTTGGTGCGCTCTGCGCTGAGACCATTGTCATTGTCGGCCTTGGTTTCGTGTCCTGCCATCAAATGCAGGTCGTGGCGCTTGGCAAATGTCTCGGTATAGTCAAAGCGTTGTGACGAGTTGATTACGTTGTAACGCTGTGTGGTCTTTGTACTGCGGCCATTAACACTTGCGGCATCGCCCACGATAGGCGTGTCGAACCTCACATTGTAGGTGGCAAAGTTGTCGAGGCTGAAGTCGGCATGGAAGGTGAGGCCGCGCCAAATCTTGAAGTCAGCATAACCACGAACGTCCAACACATCGCGCTTAGAGCGACGCGTCTCGCGTCGGGATAGAGAAAGGAGTTAAATACGAACGCTACTACTGCTAATAATTCAAGTTACGGATTTAGCAAGGGCGGGCTGAAGGCCCAAAGGAGCACATAGCCCAGGGCAAGCGTAGCGGCACCCTGGGTTCCCCCCGTGTTGGAGCAGTCGCGCCCTGAAAGGGCAAAAGCTTTAACCCTTTATGTTGTTATTCTTACTTGATAGCTGATTTATCGGTCTTAAAGTGGAACATCGTATGTATATTTTGTTCAACACCTGCGCCATGTCTTAAAGCTTTTGCCCTTTCAGGGCGCGACTGCTCCAACACGCGATACCCAGGGTGTCGCTTCGCTTGCCCTGGGCTTGGTGATTTTGGCCTTTCAGGCCGTTCCCGTCCAAATCCGAAACTTGAGTAAACCTTTGCCTTAATGCCCGACGCGGGACGCGTCGCCCCCATTAGTGGTAGCGTTTTGGGCTCGCGTTTAGTGGTAGCGTTTTGTGCTTGCGTTTAGTGGTAGCGTTTTGTGCTTGCGTTTAATGGTAGCGTTTTGTGCCTGCGTTTAATGGTAGCGGATCCTTTATCATACTACAACAATCTTACACACCGAGCATCTTACATCTTACACAAACACGTTGCAACTCATTGGCTATCAATACTTTACTTAGTGTAAGATGCTATCAATGCCACTTGCATGCAACCTGCACAACCTGCACGCAACCCACGCAACCTACACGCCCCACATGCTACCACACAACACAGGCACGGGAGGGCGATATTACGGCATAGGGGAACAGAAAAATCTGTTGCTCCGACAGATTTTTCTACGTCCCTATGGCGTAAAACCCACCTCATACGTCCAAACCGACTGTGCGGCAGCGGGGTGTGATGTGTAAGATGTATGCAGGGGGTGTGTAAGATACTTTGAAATCATCTTACACTCTTGAAACCTTTGTATATCAACTTATTACGCACGAAAAGTGTAAGATGGCAGTAAAAGCACACACATTCATTTATAAGTAGGCAGACGGGGATGGAGCAAATATTTGTGAGCAAGTCGTACACTTCTTTTGATGGGTGCAATGCCTTAGTGAGACCGTTTGGGAGGATTTTATTCATTGTTACTGAAGTTTTGGATTTAGCAAGCGCGGGCTGAAAGCCCTTGCTATATCCGAACCACGCGTAACGCATATTGACTTAAATTACGGATTTAACAAGGGCGGGCTGAAAGCCCAATGTAGCACATAGCCCAGGGCAAGCGAAGCGACACCCTGGGGGCTTCCGCATAGTAGAGTCTCCGCGCCCTGTAAGGGCAAAAGCTTTAACCCT
>OIXA01002026.1_pt1 | contig 24162 bp, 26 predicted proteins | sample 1587721 | NCBI WGS metagenome assembly OIXA01 (sample SAMEA3888900, study PRJEB22519) | human gut metagenome | biome: human gut; feature: human-associated habitat; material: faeces | place: Denmark | collected 2013
CCTTGATGCAGTAGCCGGGGCCGCCCATGCCGGTGCCGTCGGGGCAGCCGCCCTGAATCATAAAGCCGTAGATGCAGCGGTGGAAGATCAGGCCGTTATAAAAACCGGCGTTGGCGAGGGAGATGAAATTCCGCACGCTCTGAGGAGCGATGTCGGGGTATAGCTCCGCCACGATCTTCTTGCCGTTTTCCATTTCGATGGTCACAATAGGATTGCTCATATCCGTTCTCCTTCTCTTATCAGGCGTCAGCGGTTCTTTTCCCGCATGGCACGGTCCATCTCCCGCTTTGCATCCCGCTTGGCGATGGCGTCCCGCTTATCGTAGTTTTTCTTACCCTTGCACAGCCCCAGCTCCACCTTTACCCGACTGTCCTTGAAATACAGGCTCAGAGGGATCAGGGCATACCCGTCCTGCTTTTGCAGATCGTGGAGCTTGCGGATCTCCCGCTTGTGCATCAGCAGCCGCTTGGGCCGATCCGGATCCTTGTTGAAGATGTTGCCCTGCTCATAGGGGGAGATGTGCATACTCAGGGCGAACAGCTCACCGTCCTTGGCCACGCAGTAGGAATCCTTCAGATTCACCCGCCCGCCCCGGATGGACTTGACCTCCGTCCCGGCCAGCTCGATGCCCGCCTCATAGCGCTCCTCCACGAAGTAGTCGTGGTACGCCTTGCGGTTCTGTGCAGCGATCTTAATGCCACGCTTTTCCATGGGAAGCGCTCCTTTCATGAAGTGTGGCATATAGTATACCACGTTCCACCGCTGATTACAAGCCCGAAATATGCGCCACACTGCTGATAGAGAAGCCCTCTTGGCACACAGCCTCTGCCGTGGTATACTGCAGAAAGAACGCAAGGAGGATATCACTATGAACCTGACCGAACAGCTGATCTCCCGCCGGGAGATCTACCATGGCCGCATCATCGCCGTGCAGGTGGATACCGTGTCCCTGCCCAATGGCAATACCTCCACACGGGAGGTGGTACGCCACCCCGGCGGCGTGGGGATCTTGGCGCTGGATGACGAGGACTGCGCCGTGCTGGTGGAGCAGTACCGTTATGTGTTTGACCGGACGCTGCTGGAGATCCCCGCCGGAAAGCGGGAGCCCGGCGAGGACCCGCTGACTACGGCCCGGCGGGAACTGAGGGAGGAGACCGGCGCCGAGGCCGCTCACTGGCAACCGCTGGGGGCCGTTCTGCCTTCTCCCGGCTGCTACGGCGAGGTGCTGCACCTGTATCTGGCCCGTGACCTGACCTTTGGGGCAACGCACCCCGACGCCGACGAATTTTTGCAGGTGCGGCGTCTCCCCTTCGATACGCTGCTGGCACGGTGCCTCTCTGGCGAGATCGAGGACGGCAAGACCGTGGCCGCCGTGCTGAAGGCGAAGCTGCTGGGACTGTAAGCGCCACCGGAAAAGAACAGAGCAAAGACCCGGTATCGGCAGGATACCGGGCCTTTGCCCCTTGCCCTTTCGGGCAGAGAGAGGGGTAAAAAAGGAGTAAAAGGAAAAAGAAGATAGCAAAGGAAGAGCCTCAGTCGGCAAACAGCGGTGTGGAGAGATAACGGTCACCGGTATCCGGCAGCAGCACCACGATGGTCTTGCCCTCGCTGCCGGGCCGCTTGGCAATCTCAATGGCGGCCCACAGCGCAGCGCCGGAGGAGATGCCCACCAGCACGCCCTCGCTGCGGCCCATTTCCTTGCCCAGCGCAAAGGCGTCATCGTTCTCCACAGGGATGATCTCGTCATAGACCCTGGTTTCCAGCACCTGCGGCACGAAGCCTGCGCCGATGCCCTGGATCTTGTGGGCGCCGGCCACGCCGGTGGAGAGAACGGCGGAACTCTTGGGCTCCACGGCCACCACCTTCACCTCCGGGTTCCGGGACTTCAGATACTGCCCCACACCGGTGATGGTGCCGCCGGTGCCGACACCGGCCACGAAGTAGTCCACCTTGCCGTCGGTATCCTCATAGATCTCCGGGCCGGTGGTCTCGAAGTGCGCCTTGGGATTGGCGGCATTGACAAACTGACCGGGGACAAAGCCGCCGGGGATCTCACGGGCCAGCTCCTCCGCCTTGGCAATGGCACCGCTCATGCCCTTGGAGCCCTCCGTCAGCACCAGCTCGGCGCCGTAGGCCTTCATCAGCTGGCGGCGCTCCACGCTCATGGTCTCCGGCATGACGATGATGATGCGGTAGCCGCGGGCGGCGGCCACGGAAGCCAGACCGATGCCCGTGTTGCCGGAGGTCGGCTCAATGATCACGGAGCCGGGCTTCAGCAGACCCTTCTGCTCCGCGTCGTCGATCATCGCCTTGGCGATGCGGTCCTTTACGCTTCCGGCGGGGTTGAAGTACTCCAGCTTGCCCAGCACCCTGGCCTCCAGACCTTCGGACTTTTCAATGTGCACCAGCTCCAGCAGCGGGGTCTTGCCGATCAGCTGGTCGGCAGATGTATAGATCTTACTCATGGATCATTCCTCCTGAATATTTTATGTTGTTATCGGGTATAGGCGCCCGGCAACATCGGAGGGCCATGGAAAAACGCATTTCAATACCAACCTTTCTTGTAGGTTTGTGCGGATTATAAATCGCCGCCGCGCATTTGTCAATAGCAAAAGGAAGATTTTTTGTTGATTTACCTACTTCCCTGCTATATAATAGGATTTATACACAAGGGAGGAACGGAAAATGCTGATCTCAACCAAAGGGCGGTACGCGCTTCGGGTCATGGTCGATCTGGCCGAGCATTCGACGAACGGATTCATTCCTCTGAAGATGATCGCGGCGCGGCAGAATATCTCCGAAAAGTATCTGGAGAACATCATCAAGCTGCTCGTGAAAGCAAAGCTGCTGACCGGCGTGCGCGGAAAGGGCGGCGGATACCGCCTGACAAAAGCGCCGGAGCAATATACGGTTGGGGACATTCTGCGTATGACGGAGGATTCGCTGGCGCCCGTCTCCTGTCTGGAGCCAGGCGCGGCGGCGTGCTCCCGCGCGGCGGAGTGCCGCACGCTTTCCCTGTGGAAGGGGCTGGACAAAGTCATCAACGATTATCTGGATAAGTTCTCGCTCGCCGATCTGATGCACAACGATCCCGGCGGATACGATTATATTATTTGAGCGGAAACGAAAAGATGCCCGCCCGTGAGTTGTTCTCACGGGCGGGCGTACGTTTATAATTTTAAAATGGGCCTCTGCCCTGTCATGCCGGCGTGTTCACGATCCCCGCGAAGAGGATCTCGCCGCTCTCGCCGGTGACGGCGAAGAGGAACGGCCGGTCGAGCGTGAACTCGACACGCTCATCCGGCGGCAAGGCGGCTCCGCACGCGACCATCACGGTGTAGGCCGCCGCTACAACGCCCTCCTCGTCAATGGTGACGCGCGCGGAGTGCTTGGCCTGTGAAAGGAAAATGCTGTCGGCCTTGTCGTCGGTGAGCGGGGAGAAGTCGGCCTTGCCCGCGTCAAACACGTCCGTCACGCCGAGCGCGCGCAGCGCGCCGGAAAGGTCGGTATCAGCGGAAACGTCAAATTTCGGCACAGAGAGATCAATGGTCATATACTTGCTCTCAGCGCTCTCCGGCGAGAGAAAGAAATCGACCGCGCTGCCGTCGGAGAGCAGCGCCTCCGGCGTCACGCCCTCGTCCGGCAGCAGGAACCACATCGTGCCGCTGCCCTCGAGATATTTGCCGACGGCGGCAAAGTTATCGGCGGCGTAGTACGTGCTCTCCATGGTCTCGTGCATGAATTTGTGCGTCACGTCGCCGTCCGGCGCGTGGAATACGCCGTCCGTCGTGGCGCTCTTTGAAAACTCGCTGCCCCACTTCGCACGGAAGTATATGGTCGAGGCGAGCGCGATCACCGTCTCCGGCGCGAGCGAAAGACCGTCGGCGCTGTCCTTCAAAAGGCCGCCCGTCTGCTCGTTGATCCAGCGGCGGAGCGCTTCGTTGAACGCCTCGGAGCCCATCTCGCCGCGGTAGGCGGAGGCATAGTAGCTGTCCGCGAGGCGCGCGAGGGTGTTGGAATTGTAGTCCATGCTGTCGGAGAGCCAGAGCGAGTCGGCAAGGATGCTCGTCACCGCGCCGTCGTTCTGGTAGTTCGCCGCCCAGACGTTCCCGGCGGTCTTGCGCAGGGACTCCATGCTGTCCGCGCCGAGCAGGGAAAGAATCTGCGCGCGGGTGTCCCCGTCCGTGACCTCCGCGAGCATCGAGAGCGCCATATACACGCTCACCGGCGAGCACACGGCGTTTTTGCCGTCCGCGCCCGAGAGCAGCGCGGGCAGCGCCGCGCGGACATAATCGTCGAGCGCACCATCGACCGACGAGGCCGCGGTGTTCCGTGCCCGGCGGTCGGCGCTCCAGGCATCGTACGCCGCTTCGTACTTCGCGCCGGAGTACTTCGCTTCGTTCGGATACGGCGCGCTTTCCGGGTAGGTCGCCTCGGCAAGAGCAAAGGCGTTTGTGCCGCCGCACGCGGCAAGGGAGAAGAGCGCAGAAAGCGCAAGCAAAAGGGCGATAAGGCGTTTCATAATGTTTCCTCCTTTGAGAGTGCTTCTATCCTTCTTTGGGAGCGCGTCTATCCTTTGGACGCGCGGCATTGGAAAAAAGTTCCCGCCGCTTGTGCGTATTGCGGGGGATGTGGTATACTCAATACAGGAAGTGAGAAAACCCCTCAGTCAGCCTGCGGCTGCCAGCCCCCCCTGTTAGGGGGGCCAAGATAGTTTTCGGATGCCCCACTTGCCTCCCCTAATAGGGAAGGTGGATCTTGCCGAAGGCAAAAGACGGAGAGGGTCCCCGCTGCCGCGGTCAATGCAAAGGAGAAACCATGAACGACGCCGAAAAAAAACCGGAGCTGCAGGGCAAGCTGCGCGAATTTCTCGTGATGCGCAATCTTTACGAGGCTGCCGCGCGCCAGCTCACGCTGAAATTTGAAATTCTAAACGACGAATTCAGCGTCCTCTATGCGCGCAACCCGATCCACCACATCGAAAGCCGCGTGAAAACGCCGGAGAGCATCGCCGCGAAGCTGATGAAAAAGGGCCTGCCGGTCTCCATCGAGACGGCGCGCGAGCACGTGAACGACATCGCGGGCGTGCGCGTGGTGTGCAGCTACATCGACGATGTCTACCGCGTTGCCGAAATGCTCGAGCGGCAGAAGGATATTGAGATCGTCAAGCGGCAGGACTATATCAAAACGCCGAATTATAACGGCTACCGCTCGCTCCATCTCGATATCCGCGTGCCGGTGTATCTCTCCGACCGGACGGAGTATGTCGTGGCCGAGATCCAGATCCGCACGATCGCCATGGACTTCTGGGCGAGCCTTGAGCACGACATCCGGTATAAGGCCGACAAATCCCGCCTGCCGGAGGGCATCAACGAGGAAATGCTCGCCGTCTCCGGCAAGATCGCCGACATCGACCGCCAGATGCAGGACATGTACCTCCGCATCCGCGCCGCCGAAACGGAAAAGGGCGAATAACGCAAAAAATTGAGTCGCGGAGGAATTTTTCCTCCGCGGCTCCATTCGTTTATGCCGTTTATTCCGCGATCTCCGCGTCCAGCAGATCGAGGATCGCCTGGTCAGCGCTCCAGAAATACGCGCTCTCGCCGAGGACTTCGGTGATCCCGGCGCGGTCAAAGTACCGCCGGACGTTTTCGCTCATGCCGCAGCAGGCCACGGTCTTGCCCTGCGCGAGAAGGCTCTGGCACAGCTCGAGGATCGCCTGTGCGCCGGACACGTCCACGCTCGGCATGCCGCGCATCGAGAGGATCACGTGGTCGTAGGCGGGCATTTCCGCCATACGGTGGTTGAACTCGTCCACCGCGCCGAAGAACAGCGCGCCCGTCACATACGCCACGCCCGCCGATTCGAGGATCGGCGGCTTGCCGTCGATGGCGCGGAGCTTGTTCGTATCGATGGCCGAAAAGCTCACGCGGATCTGACTGGACTTGGCCATATACAAAATGGCGGAGTAGACAACGCCGAGCAGGATGGCAACCGTGAGATCGAACACGACCGTTGCGATCATCGTGAGCAGAAACTGGCTGATGCCGGATTTGAATTTGTGGCGGAACACATAGCGGATGCCCGCCCAGTCGTTCATGCGCCACGCCGTGACCATGAGCACACCCGCGAGCGCCGAGAGCGGCAGCCGCGCCATCACGCCGCCGAGCAGGAACATGGACGCGAGCAGAAACACCGAGTGAAAAACGCTCGTCAGCCGGGTCTGCTGGCCGGACTTGACCGCCACGCTCGTGCGGGCGATCGCCGCCGTAGCGGGCACGCCGCCGAAGAGCGGCAGCAGAATGTTGCCGACGCCCTGCGCGATCAGCTCCTGATCGGCATTGAATTCCTCACCCTTCATGCGCGAGGCGGAAGCGCCGCACAGAAGGCTTTCGATCATGCCGAGCGCCGCGATCGTCACGATGGGCGAGAGCAGGTCTTTGACCATCGAGAAGCTGAGCGACGAAAGATCCAGCCGGTCGGCGAGCAGCAGCGTGCGGGGAATGTCGCCGACGGTGGCGAGAGAATCCATATGGAACACGCCCGCGACGATGGCGGCCGCGATGATGCCGACGAGCGAGCCGGGGACGCGCGCACCCCACTTTTTCGGCCAGACGACCATGACCGCCACGACGAGCAGCCCGATGAGCGCCGCCTGCCAGTTCACATGGAACCCGAGCCGCCCGTAGGAGAGCAGCTTTTCTATGTTCGTCAGACCCTCGGACGTCGTGCCGAAGAAATTGTCGATCTGGCCGAGCGCGATGATGATCGCAATGCCGGACGTAAAGCCCATAATGACGGGCATCGGGATGAAGCTGATGAGCCGCCCCAGCCGCAGCACACCGGCGATGAGCAGCAATACACCGGCGGCAAAGCACGCGAAGAACACGCCCTGCAGCCCATGCGCCGCCACGATGCCGACGAGCACGGCGCTCATAGCGCCGGTCGGACCGGAGATCTGGAACGACGCGCCGCCGAGCAGCGCGATCACGATGCCGGCGACGATGGCCGTAACAAGGCCCGCCGCGGCGGAAGCGCCGGACGAAACGCCGAACGCGAGCGCGAGCGGCAGCGCCACGGCGCACACCGTGAGACCGGCGAGAATGTCCTTCACCAGCTTCGCGGCGTTGTAGCCGGAAAACTCTCTCTTTACTCCGGCAAAAAACGAAGAAAACACGATGATTCCTCCCCCAAAAAAGACGTACCTGCCCACTATACGCCCCAAACCGCCTGTTCGCAATAGAAAAAATAAACATTCTGTACTTTTTTGAAAAATAATAGCAAAAATGTTGGACAAAATAGAGGGATCATATAAAGAAGATATGAATGCAGCCATCCGCCGCGGGAACATACGGCATGGGCATTTCCGGCGGCAGCGACTGCCGCGGCACACGCAAAACGCACATCTCCATGGGCACGGGCTGCGGCAATTTCGCAATACCTTACTCGGCGCTTGAGGGGCTCAAAAAGCTGCGATGAAAAACCTCCCCTGTGTAAATGTTCCCCGCTTTCCCGGAAGGAAAGCGGGGAACATTTTTATGCGCCGAAGAGGGGCAGCGCTTCGATGGCGCGGGCGATGCGTTCGTGGGTAAGATGTACCGCTGTGGGCGCGTCACCGTTCAAAAGGGCGGTATAGAGCGCGAGCTTCGATTCATACATTTTCTGTATGCCGCTGCGCTTGCAGTCGATCGTCCAGAGATACACGCTCTGCGGGCGGAAGGAGTGGTATAAAAGCGGCATGAGCACGTTGCCGGAGAGCACCGCAAGTTCGTGGTGGAAAAGGAAAACGTTCTCCGCGGCCTCGTCGCTGTCGCGCGCGGTGCGGATGCTCTCCAAAACCGGCGCGAGCGCTTCGAGCGAAGCGGTGTCCGAGCGCTCGACGACGAGACGCATGCACATACACTCCATCGCGTCGCGCGTTTCGAGCAGGGAGCGCACCTCGTTCTGGCGCAGCGCGCCGCCGTTGTAGCGCATGATCGCCACGAGCGTTTCCATCGTGCCGCGCCGCCGGTAATCGCAGACGTACACGCCCTGCCGGGCTTTGATCTCCACAAAGCCGAGCTTTTCGAGCTCTACCAGCCCGGCCGTTACGACGGTGCGCGAAACGCCCATCTTCGCCGCCAGCTCACGCGCCGGGGGCAGCTGTTCGCCGAAGGCAAGCTCGCCGGAGAGGATCATGTTTTCGATCTGCTGCACGAAAAGATCGGTCAGCGAAAGCGCGGTGATCTTGCTGTAGCCCATAGCCGTTTCCTCCGGTGAATGCACGTGGAGATACCACGTTTATTTATTTCAAGTTTACCCGCAATATACGCAAAAGTCAATCGCCGGATTTTTGTAAACCGATGAAATCTCCCGGCGGCGCTTGACGAGCGGGCGGCGCGGTATATATTCTTATAAGTGAAATCGCGTGGTAATACCACGAAAGGGCAAGCGCGAAAATAAGTAAGGAGGACAAGACCATGCAAAAATACGATGCCGTAGTCATCGGCGCGGGCAACGGCGGTCTCGCGGCGGCCTGCCGGATGGCGAAGGGCGGCAAAAAGACGCTTCTTGTCGAGCGGCACAACCTTCCGGGCGGCTGCGCTTCGAGCTTCCGCCGGGGACGCTTTGAGTTTGAGACCGCGCTGCACGAGCTCTGCGAATGGGGCAGCAAGGAAAATCCCGGCGGCTGCCGCAAAACGTGTGAGGAGTTCGGGCTGGATATCCCGTGGCACATGGTACCGGACAACTTCCGCGTGATCACCACCGCCTCCGACGGCAAGACCCACATCGATGCGACGCTTCCCTGCACCGTGAAGGAATTTGTCAACGAAATGGAGCGGCTCGTCCCCGGCTGCCGCAAGTCGATCCAGGACCTTTTTGATCTCGGCACCGAGTTCCACGAGGCGGGCGACTATTCGCTCAGCGTCGCGGGAAAGACCGACCCGAAATACATGCAGGAGCACTTCCCCAACTTCCTGCGTCTCGGCAGCTACACGGTGAACGAAGTGTTCCGCGCTATGAAAATGCCGAAGCTCGCGCAGGATATCATGGGGACCTACTGGGGCTATCTCGGCGTGGATATGGACCACCTCTCCTTCCTGCAATACGTGAACATGCTCTGGCTGTACGTCAACCACGGCGCATGGATCCCGGATAAGACGAGCAACGAGCTGACGACCGGCCTTCTCGAATGCTTCCGGAAGATGGGCGGCGAGATATGGATGAACTGCACCGCCACGGAGATCCTCTTTGATGAGAATAAGGCCGTCCGCGGCGTGAAAACGACGTGCGGCGAGGTGGAAACGCGCTATATCCTCTGCAACATGAATCAGAACATGGTTTACGCCACGATGTGTCCGGCGGAGGTCGTGCCCGAGCGTATGGTGAAGCTCGGCAACGCGCGCACCTATTCGGCGCGCATGTTCGTCGTGTATCTCGGGCTGGACAGATCGGCGGAGGAGATCGGCATTCACGACTATACGATCTTCCTTCCGACCTCGGCGGACAGCGCGAAGGAGTATGAGACGGGCAAGCGCATGGAGACCAACTGCAACCAGGTCATGGTCTGCTACAACGTTGTGAACCCGGCGTTCTCGCCGGAGGGGACGTGCGTAATGTCGCTCACGAGCACGTTCATGGCCGACGTCTGGGCGGACGTGGAGCAGGACGACTATGTAAAGACCAAGACCGACTTTGCCGAAAAACTCATCCGGCTCTTTGAAGAGCGCACCGGCATCACCGTCACGCCGTACATCGAAGAGATCGAGATCGCGACGCCGTGGACGATGTGCAACTATGTAAATACTCCGGAGGGCTCGGCGTACGGCTTTGAGCTGAAGGACTGGGACAATATGATGCCGCGCATGATGATGATGGGCACCGAGTTTCCGGTCAAGGGGCTGAAGTTCATCGGCGCGGCGTCCATCCGCGGCGATGGCTACAACTCCGCAATCTTCAGCGGCGACACGCTCGCAAAAAAGACCCTTGCCGAAATGAAAGCAGAGGAGGCTTGAGTGACATGGCGGCAAACTGCAACTATAAAGTGAAGCTGATCGGGGCGCTCGACATGCTCCGGTTCAAGAACATGCCCAAGGTCCGCGAGGCGGCGATCCAGGCGGCCCCGGCGACGCCTCTGCCCAAAACGTTCACGACGAATGAAAAGGCGAAGGTCCGTCATCCCGAGATGCAGCGTGTCGTCGTTGCGGAGATCCGGCCCAACGGTCCGGACGTCAAGACGATCGTGCTCAAGTCCGAGGACGGCGCGCCGCTCGCGCCGTTCCGCGCCGGACAGTACGTGAGCGTGACCGCGCACATCGGCGAAACGGTCACGACCCGCGCCTACTCGCTCAGCGGCAGCCCCGCATGGGCGAAGCGCGGCGAATACAACATCGCCGTGCGGCGCGACCCGAACGGCTTTGTTTCCCCGTGGGTACAGGATACGTGGCAGGTCGGGCAGAAGCTCACGATCTCCGGGCCGCAGGGCCAGCTCTACTATGAGCGCCTGCGCGACGCGAAGAAGGTCGTGGCGCTCGCCGGCGGCGTCGGCATCACGCCGTTCATGGCGATGGCCCGCGCCCTGCGCGACGGTCTGGAGGATTTTGATCTCACCATAATTTACGGCTCGCGCACCGAGGCGGGCATCGTCTATAAAAAGGAGCTGGAGGAGGTCGCCGCGGCGTGCGATAAGGTGCACGTCGTCCACGTTCTCTCCGACGAGGAAAAGGAAGGCTACGAGCACGGCTTCATCACCGCGGAGCTCATCAAAAAATATGGCGGCGCGGAGTACAGCATCTTCATGTGCGGCCCGCAGGGGATGTACAATTACCTTGATACCCAGATCGAGCCGCTCGGCCTGCGCCGCAAGTACGTGCGCCGCGAGCTTTTCGGCGCGATCAAAAATCCGTGGGATCAGCCGGATTATCCCGCCGGTATTCGAGGCAAAACGTTTAAAATGAAGCTCATCCAGTGCGGAAAGGAATACGAGATCCCCGTCTCCGCCGACGAGCCGGTGCTCGTCGCCGCCGAGCGCGCCGGGATCTGCGTGCCGGAACGCTGCCGCAGCGGTGAGTGCGACTGGTGCCGCTCGCGCCTGCTCTCCGGCAGCGTGTATGTCCCCGCGCGCACCGACGGCCGCCGCCGCGCAGACGTTGCATTTGGCTACATCCATCCCTGCGCCAGCTTTGCCATGTCGGATCTCGTGCTGGACGTGCCGAACGGCACGCTCCGGTAAAGCGAGCGGCAGGAATACCGAAATTGTCCTCCCGAAATTCTCGGGGGGACATTTTTTGCCCGCGTCAGCTCTTTTGGCGCTTCTGCCGGAAAAGAGGCAAGGAAACCCTTGCGGCCATGGGCAGAACGCGGTATGATATAGAATAAAGTGAAGCCGCGGCGGGACCGCGGCTGCGGAGGAAGATTATGCGCTATTACCTTGGATTGGACAACGGCGGCACGAACACGAAGGCAGCCCTTTTTACCCCGGACGGCACGCAGGTGGCCGTGGAGAGCGTCGCCACCGCCGCGCTCACGCCCGCGCCCGGCTTTGTGGAGCGGGACATGGAGGACATGTGGCGCGATAACTGCGCCGTCATCCGCGGCGTGCTCGAAAAGAGCGGCGTGCGCGCCGAAGAGATCGCGGGCGTCGGGCTCTGCGGCCACGGCAAGGGGCTGTATCTCTGGGGCAAAGACGGTAAGAGCGCGCGCCGCGGCATCCTCTCGGCGGACAACCGCGCGTGGAAATACCTGGTCGAATGGCGCAAGGACGGCACGGAGGAACGGGCGTTCGCCCTCTCCTGCCAGCACGTCATGGCGTGCCAGCCGGTGAGTCTGCTCGCGTGGCTGCGCGACAACGAGCCGGAGACGATGAAAAACATCCGCTGGGTGTTTGAGTGCAAGGACTATGTGCGCTTCCGGCTGACCGGCGAGGCGCGCGCCGAGATCACCGATTCTTCCGGCAGCGGACTCATGGATCTGCATACGAAGAGCTTCTCGAAGGAGCTCCTCTCCCTCTTCGGCATCGAGAGCGTGTGGGACGCACTGCCGCCGCTCTGCGCCTCGCTCGATATCGCGGGGCATATTACGCCGGAGGCCGCCGCGCTCACGGGACTGCTGCCCGGCACGCCGGTCATCGGCGGTATGTTCGATATCGACGCCTGCGCTCTTGCCGTGAACGTCACGGACGAGACGAACATCTGCATGATCGCCGGAACGTGGAGCATCAACGAATACCCGCGCCGCGCGCCCATCACGGACGGTTCGGTGCTGATGAATTCCCTCTTCTGCCTGCCGGGGTACTACCTCATCGAGGAATCGAGCCCCACCTCCGCGGGCAACAACCAGTGGTTCATCGACCGGCTCCTGCCCGAGCTCAAGGCCGAGGCGAAGACGGCGGGAAAGAGCATTTACGATATTCTGAACGACTGGGTCGATTCGTTTGCGCCCGGCGATTTTGTGCCGGTGTTCCTGCCGTTTCTGACGGCGAGCAACGTCGATCCGCGCGCCCGCGCAGCGTTCGTCGGGCTGAACGCCTCGCACTCGCGGCGGGAGATGGCCCGCGCAGTGTACGAGGGCATCACGTTCTCGCACCGGTACCATCTCGACCGCCTGATGCGCTCGCGGCCCGACCGGAGCGGGACGATCCGTCTCGCCGGAGGCGCGGCGCGTTCAAAGGTGTGGACGCAGATGTTCGCGGACGTGATGAATATGCCCGTTGAGACCGTTTCCGCGGAGGAGACCGGTGCGCTCGGCTGCTGCGTGGCGGTCGCGGCGGCGCTCGGCGATTATAAAGACGCCGCGGATGCCGCGGCGCACATGTGCCGGAGCGTGAGCCGCGTTCTGCCCCGGCCGGACGCCGCGAAGGTCTACGAGGAAAAATACGCGCTGTATCTCAAAACCATCGAGTGCCTGAACGCCCTTTGGCCGGATATGCAGCGGTTTATGGAGGAACATCATGCTTGAAAAGCTGAAGGAAAGAGTCTGCGAACAGAATCTCCGGCTGGTAAAATACGGCCTCGTCGTGCTCACATGGGGCAACGTCTCCGCGCTCTCGGAGGACGGAAAATACGTTGTCATCAAGCCGAGCGGCGTATCGTATGACAATATGAAGGCCGGCGATATGGTCGTCACGGACCGCATGGGCAACATTGTGGAAGGCGATCTCCGCCCGTCCACCGACCTTGCGACGCATCTCGCGCTTTACGATGCCTTCCCCGGCATCGGCGGCGCGGTGCACACCCATTCGCGCTACGCCGTCGCCGCGGCGCAGGCAGGGCTGGATCTCCCCTGTTACGGCACGACCCACGCCGACTACTTCTACGGCGCCGTCCCCTGTGCCCGGGAGCTTACGGCGGAGGAGATCGAGGAAGCCTACGAGCGCAACACCGGCCTCGTCATCGCCGAGACGTTCCGCGCTCGGGGCATCGATCCGCTGGCAGTTCCGGCGGTGCTCGTGAAGAGCCACGGCCCGTTCACCTGGGGCAAGACGCCGGAAAAGGCCGTGGAAAACGCGCTCGTGCTCGACGAGTGCGCGCATATGGCGCTGCTCACGCGGCTCTTTGACCCCTCCGCCGCCCCCGCGGCGCAGTGCATTCAGGACAAGCACTATTTCCGTAAGCACGGCGCGAACGCCTACTACGGACAGAAATAAACTACAAAAGGGAGTGTCGCTATGATCCGCAAGCCCCGCATACTTGTTGTCGGCATCTTCGTCATGGACCTGATCGCCTCCACGAAGCAGGCCCCAAACCGAGGCGAGACCGTGATCGGTCTCAACTTCCGGACGGCTCCGGGCGGAAAGGGTGCGAACCAGGCCGTGCAGTGCGCGCGCCTCGGCGCGGACGTCACGATGGTCGGCCGTGTCGGTAACGATGCCTATGGCCGCGAGACCGTCGCGGCGGCGGCCGCCTCCGGTGTGGATGTGTCCCGCGTCGTTGTGGACGCCGAAAATCCGACCGGCGTTTCCGCCATCACGCTCGAGATCACCGAAACCGGCGCGCACAACCGCATCGTCGTCTGCCCCGGCGCGAACGGCGCAATGACCGTGGAGGAGATTTCCTGGATCAGGGACGAGGTAAAGAATTACGATCTCGTCATGCTGCAGTTCGAGCTGCCGATGTTCATCAACGAGGCCGTGGCGCGCTGGGCGCACGAGGCCGGCGTGCCGGTCATGGTGAACCCCGCTCCCGCCGCGCCCGTTTCGCCGGAGCTCTTCCGCTGCGCCACGTTCTTCTCCCCGAACGAACACGAAGCCGCCGCGATGGCGGGGCATCCCATCCGCGTGGACGATGCGGGCGCGAACGAGGACGATCTGCGCGCCGTGGCGGATATTTTCCGCGAAAAGGGCGTGGAGAATCTCATCGTGACGCTCGGCGGGAACGGCTCCGTTGCGGTGAACAAAGACGGCGTCGCGCGCGTGCAGAGCGTAAAAATGCCCGTTGTGGCGGACACCACGGCGGCGGGCGATTCGTTCGTTGCGTCGTTCAGCACGCTCTGGTGTGCGGGGCTTCCGGCGCGGCAGGCGCTGGCGTTTGCGAGCCACGCCGCGGCCATCACCGTTTCGCGTCCCGGCGCGATCCCGAGCCTCCCGACGCTCGCGGAGGTAACGGCGCTGCTGCGCGAGCGCGGCTATGAGGATATGGATTACGATCTTCTGGCACAGTTGGAGGAGGAAAGCAAATGAAAAACGAAGGAAAAACCGCGCTTGCGCATCTGACCGCGTCCGCGGAAAAGGAATTCTGCGCGTTTCTCGCGCAGCAGACGCCGGAGGCATACGAAGACGCGGTCGCGCTCATTGAGGAATGCCGCGCCGCGGGACACCGCGTCCATGTGACCGGCATCGGAAAGCCCGGCCATGTGGCGGGGTACGGAGCCTCGCTCCTCTCTTCCACCGGCACGCCGTCCTACTTCCTCCACGGCACGGAGGCGGTGCACGGCTCCTGCGGCCAGCTGGAGGAAGGCGATGTTGTCATTGCCATCTCCAACTCCGGCGAGACGGTGGAGCTCAAGGCCACGGTGCTCGCCGTGAAGAACAACGGCTGCCGCGTCATCGGCATCACCGGCAATGCGGAAAGCTGGCTCGCAAAGGAGAGCGACGCGCTGCTGCTCGCGCATGTAGACGAAGAGGGCGGCCCGCTCAACCGCGCGCCGCGCAACTCCGTGCTCGCGGAGATGTTTGTGCTGCAGGCGCTCTCCGCCATATTGCAGGCGGACGTCGCGCAGACGCCCGCGCAGTATGTCCGCCGCCACCCCGGCGGCGCGCTCGGCAAAATCCGCGATAACGAGCGCTGAACACGCCGGAATACCGCACGGTGCGGGAGAAAGAGGAAGAGACATGAAAAACGTGACATCGGATAAACGCAATCTCTGGATGTTCCCCCTCGGCACGGTCGGACGGGATATGATCTATAACCTGTTCACCAACTTCATATTCACATATATCCTGTTTACACGCCATCTCACCGCCGCGCAGCTCGGCGCGGTGACGGCGATCATGGTCGGCGCGCGTGTGTTCGACGCGCTCAACGACCCCGTCATGGGCAACATCATCGAACGCACCCGCTCGCGCTACGGCAAGTTCAAGCCGTGGCTCGTGATCGGCATCCTCTCCACGTCCGTCGTTGTGTATCTCGCGTTCAACACGAGCCTGCAGGGCTGGAGCTTCATCGCGTTTTTCGGCGTGATCTATTTCCTCTATTCGATCACCTACACGATGCACGACATCTCCTACTGGGGCATGGTGTCGGCGCTCAGCTCCGATCCGCATGTGCGCAATTCGCTCACGTCCCGGACGAACCTCTTTGCCGGCATCGGCGGTGTGATCGCCTCGATCCTCATCCCCATGCTCACCACCGGCAGCGGCACGCTCGGCGGCAGCACCGCAACGGCCTACGGCCGTGTCGCGCTCGTCATCTGCATCCTTGCGCCGCTCTTCCTGTGCGCGACGATCTTCGGCGTGCGTGAGCGCCGGGATTACAATACGAAGGAAGTCCCGCCCGTCAGCTTCAAAAAGATCTGGAATACCATCACCGGCAATCCGCAGATTCTCTGGATCTCGCTCGTGTTCCTGCTGCAGCAGATCGGAAACGACGTCGTTATGGGCGGTCTCGGCTCAACGTATGTGTACTTCGCCTTCGGGTATGAGGGCGGGCTGTATTCGCTCTTCAACACCGTCGGTCTCGCGGCGACCGCGCTTCTTATGATCTTCTATCCGATGCTCGCCAAGCGCTTCCGCCGCAAGCAGATGATGGATAAGCTCATGCTGCTCTCGGTCATCGGCTACGCCGTTATGATCGTCTCCGGGCTGGCGCTCTCCGGCGGCATGGTGAAGTTCTGGATCCTCACCGTGGGCTACATGGTAGCAAACCTCGGTCAGTACGGCTTCTATCTCATTATGATGATCTCGCTCATCAACACCGTGGAGTATAACGAATACCTCCGCGGCGAGCGCGACGAGGCGATCATCACCTCCCTGCGCCCGTTCTTCACAAAGCTCGCCTCCGCCATCGTCGTGGCGGTCACGTCCGCGACGTATCTCATCTTCGGCGTCACGGGCTACACCAACCGGATCTCCGCGCTCGAGCGCGCGGCCTCGCTCGGCGAGATCGCCGAAGCCGAAAAGCTCGCGCAGATCGATACGATCGTCTCCTCCATCCAGCCGGGTCAGTCCCGCGGGCTGCTGCTGTGCTTGACGGTGCTGCCGTTCGTGCTCATGTACGCAAGCTATGTGCTCTATAAAAAACACTACATTCTCGATGAGGACAAATACGCCGAGGTGTGCGCCGAGCTTGAAAAGCGCCGGGCCGAGGCAAAGTAAGGAGGCCGCCGATATGGACAACGAAAATCGTTCCTGCATCGACTGCGGCAGCGCCGCCTGCCGCGGCAAGGGCGGGCAGTTCCCGCCGTTCTGCCGGACGGAGCATCTGGATGAGGCGCTGCTCGAGCGCTCACTGGAAATTTTAAAGGGCGAGGAAAACGCCTTTTCCGTCGCCGCGGCAGTCAACGAGCGCGACGGCTACGGCACGAAAAGCCGCATCGAGGAAACGATGCATTTCGCACAGCTTCTCGGCGTGAAGAAGATCGGCATCGCCACCTGCGCGGGGCTGATCCACGAGGCGAACGCGCTCGCGCGCGTCCTGCGCGCGCAGGGATATGAGGTCACGGGCGTCGCGTGCAAGTGCGGCACGGTGAACAAGACCGAGCTCGGTATCCCGGAGCGCTGTCTCGAAGTCGGGCCGAACATCTGCAACCCCGTCTTGCAGGCGCTCGTGCTCAACGGGGAAAAGACGGAGCTGAACATCGCGCTTGGCCTGTGCGTCGGGCACGACAGCCTGTTCTATAAGTATTCCGAAGCGCCGGTCACGACGCTTTCCGCCAAGGACCGCCTGCTCTGCCACGCAAGCCTCGGGCCGCTGTATCTGCTCGACGGCTATTGGAAACGCCTCCTGAAACCCGACCCCTACCTCACCGCGCCGCAGAGCAAAACCGAAGAAGGAAAAACCGGGGACACGTCGAACTGACGTGTTCCCGTTTTGTACGGGAAAACCCGGTGATCTGCGATCGACAGGCGCATGCTGCAACATTATAGATACATATTAAGCGGTATAGATCCTTTGATCTGCTTTAGACGGAGAGTCACGGACGACGGCTCCGCAGAACACGTTTATGAAAGAGGAAACGGTCGCGGCGGTGCTTATCGGAAAGGCAGCGGGAGACGGATAAAAGCCGCCACTGCCGCGGCGTACTCCAACACCGGCCCGGAACGGCGCAAGGTTCGGATCGAGATGCGAAAAAAGGCGGAAAAATGATACAGAACGATTTTACGATCCATATCCGGCGGGCGGAGAGCGGAGACGAGGCGTGTCTCGCGCACGTCCAGACCGAAAGCTGGAAGGCAGCGTTCGCGGGCATCGTCCCGGCGGAGCTCCTTGCCCAATGTACGAGCATCGAGCGCGCCGAGAAAATGTACGCGCGGCTTCTCGCCGAGCAGCGTGGAAACGGCTATATTCTGGAGCTGGATGGCAAGCCCCACTGCATCGCATGGTGGGACGCCGCGCGGGAAGAGGGTATGCCGGGCGCTGCCGAGCTGCGGTGCATCCACTCGCTGCCGGAAAACTGGCGCCGCGGCTGCGGCAGCCGGATGATGGAGCGCGTTCTCGCGGACGTAAAGGCTGCCGGATACACAAAGCTCCTGCTCTGGGTGTTTACGGACAACGTGCGCGCGATCCGGTTTTACGAAGCGCAGGGCTTCACCTTCGGCGGCAGAAAGCAGCCCGCGTTCGGCACAACGGAGGAAATGTACGTCCGAGCGCTGTAAAGCCGTATTGCGGCACGCGCCCGTCGCGGCGCAGCCGCGATTTTTCGGCTCGCAGGCTGTCAAACGACAGGTCGCTGCGCTGCCGAAATGCAGGAAGATGGTATTATAAAGAAAAGCAGGGTAAAGCGCGTTCTGCCCGTGGACGGGCGCAGCTCGCCGGCATCAGCAGCAAAGGCGGCGCGTATAGACCTTAAAGAAAGGGACGCGAATATGGAAGCAAATCTTGAACCTAAGAAGCTCATTGCATGCTGCGGGCTGGACTGCGAAACCTGTGACGCCAGGATCGCAACGATCACAAATAACGATGCCCTGCGCGAAAAAACCGCCGTCCTGTGGACGAAGCTCAACGCCGTAACGATCACGCCGGACATGATCCACTGCACCGGCTGCCGCGCGGAGGGCGTAAAAACGCCGTTTTGCGACAAGCTCTGCCCCGTACATAACTGCGTGCGGGAGAAGGGGCTGGATACCTGCGCGGACTGCGGGCAGATGGATGGATGCCAGACGCTGGGGCGCATCGCCGCAAACAGCCCGTTTGTTTTGGAAAACCTGAGAAAGCTCCGCTGTGAGGAGCCGTTGGAACAGAACGATGCCTGACACAATGACGGTAAACGATACGGAATATACTGTGCTCCGGCCTCTCGGAAAGGGCAAGGGCGGCTATTCCTATCTCGTCACGGACGGGGAGCGGGAGTACGTTCTCAAGCAGATCCACCACGAGCCGTGTGAGTACTATACCTTCGGCGACAAGCTGCAGTCCGAGCTGCGCGACTATGAAACGCTGCGCGCTCTCGGCATCCCCCTGCCGCGGCTGCTGGCCGTGGACAAGGCGCAGGAACACCTTCTAAAGGAATATATCGCGGGGCCGACCGTCGCGGAGCTGCGTGAGAGCGGGCGGATGGACGGGCGCTGGACGGAGCAGGTGCGCGCCATGTGCGCCGTTTTGTACCCCGCGGGGCTGAACATCGACTATTACCCCACCAACTTCGTCCCGCGCGGCGAAAGGCTCTATATTATATCGACTACGAATGCAACGCCTATATGGAGCAATGGGACTTTGAGCACTGGGGCGCGCAGTACTGGACAGAGCCGCCGTCCGCGTCGAATTGAACAGATCGCCCGCCGGGAGACTGGCGGGCAAAATTTTTTTCAAAACCCTATTGACAATCCGGTGATGTGCTGTTATATTAAAAGTAACGATAATCGTTATTGATTATGAAGTCCCACAGCGAAGGAGTACCCCATGGAAAGCACCCGGCGGCAAAGCAAAAAGCGCGACGCGATCCGCGAGATACTGCTCGCGTCGTACGATCACCCGAGCGTCGAGGAGATCTATCGGCGGCTCAAGCCGGACATCCCCGATCTCTCGCTCGGCACGGTGTACCGCAATCTCGCGCTCTTCCGCGAGGAGGGCAAGGCGATGAGCGTCGCCACGGTTGCGGGACAGGAACGGTTCGACGGCCGGACGCACCCCCACGCGCATTTCATCTGCGAGAAGTGCGGCCGCGTGGACGATGTGGACGCGGTGCTGCCCGAAACGCTTGTCACCGGCGAAATGCCCGGCGAGGTGCGCTCCTGGGCTCTGACATTTTACGGCATCTGCCGCTGCTGCGCAGCGGACGATAATAAAAACAACAAAGAGAAAAATTGATTTGATGGAGGATCTTATTATGAAAAAGTGGGTTTGCCCGGTTTGCGGTTACGTTCATGAAGGCGATACGCCCCCGGCGGAGTGCCCGGTGTGCCATGTCCCCGGCAGCAAGTTCACGCTGCAGGCGGAGGAGAAGACCTGGGCGGCGGAGCACGTCGTCGGCGTCGGCAAGGTGTTCGGCGCGGACGTTCCCGCCGAGGTGCAGGAAGAGATCATCGCCGGTCTGCGCGCCAACTTTGAGGGCGAGTGCAGCGAGGTCGGCATGTATCTGGCCATGGCGCGCGTTGCGCACCGCGAGGGCTATCCGGAGATCGGCATGTACTGGGAAAAGGCCGGTCTGGAAGAGGCCGAGCACGCCGCGAAGTTCGCCGAGCTCCTCGGCGAGGTCGTGACCACGTCCACGAAGAAGAATCTCGAAATGCGCGTTGACGCCGAGAACGGCGCGACCGCCGGCAAGTTTGAGCTCGCGAAGCTCGCGAAGAAGTACAATCTCGACGCCATCCACGACACCGTGCACGAAATGGCGCGCGACGAGGCCCGTCACGGCAAGGCGTTCGAGGGTCTTCTCAAGCGCTACTTTGGCAAGTAAGAGGAGATATTCCCATGAAATACGAGTGCCCCTGCGGCTATGTCTATGACCCCGCCCTGGGCGACCCCGACAACGGTGTAGCCCCCGGCACGGTCTGGGAGGACGTTCCCGAAGATTGGGTCTGCCCCATCTGCGGTCTTGGCAAGGATGCCTTTTATCCCGCTGAGTAACGAATAAGCCTTTTTGAGAGGAAGCAGGAATAAACCTGCTTCCTCTCTTTTTTCCGGCGCATTTGGCAAACGATTTGCCAAATATGGTCCGGATACCCCCAGACGCCCCGGCTTCTCCCCGCCTATAATGAGAAAAAACGAACGGGAGGATCCCCCATGACAAAGGTACGCATCGAGCCGGGCATCTGCGGCTTTACGGCCATCGCGGAGGCGGAAGCGGCGGAGGATTTTATGGTGCATCTGCGCGTGGCGAGCGGCTGCGCCGCCGTGCAGGAGATGATGAAGGCTCTCGGCAGCACGTTCAGCGCGTTTGACGTGTGTCTCACCAAGCCGGGAACGGGGCCGTTTTACGCCTACGCCGCGGAGCATTTCCCCGTTCACGCCGCCTGCCCCGTCATCGCCGGGATCACCAAGTGCGCAGAAGCGGAATGCGATCTTGCTCTCCGGCAGGACGCCGGGATATTTTTTGAGGAATAACGCCCCTAAGGGCCGACTTCGTCTTTCTTTCCATGTTGAAAAACAGACACCTTCGTGATATAATTCAATTCCACCGTAAGGCGGTACTATTTTCCCGGAGGTAACACCATGAACGTCTGGCACGACATCGACCCCGCGCGCATCAAGCCGGAGGATTTTCTCGCCGTGATCGAGATCCCAAAGGGCAGCAAGAAGAAATATGAACTGGACAAGCAGACCGGGCTGATCATTCTCGACCGCATTCTGTATACATCGACCCACTACCCCGCCAACTACGGCTTCATCCCCCGCAGCTACGGCGACGACGGCGACCCGCTCGACGTGCTCGTGCTCTGCTCGGAGGTGCTCGACCCGCTCACGCTCGTGCGGTGCTACCCGATCGGGTACATCTCCATGCTCGACTGCGGAAAGAACGACGAGAAGATCATCGCCATCCCCTTCTCCGACCCGAGCTACAACAAGTACCGCGATATCATGGACCTGCCCGACCACACGTTTGACGAGATGGCGCACTTTTTCACCGTCTACAAGGCGCTGGAGGGCAAGGAGGCGGTCGCGGGCGACGTGAACGGCCGCGAAGCCGCCGTGGAGATCATCAAGAGCGCGCTCGCGCACTACGACGAGTGCTTCGGAAACAAAAAGTAAAGAAAGAACCGCGCCCCGGCAGAAAACCCTTCCGGGGCGCGGTTCTTTCTTGCAATCCGGTGCGAAGTACGCTACTATATCCTTACAAATCATATAAAGGAGAATCATTTATGAGTTTTCAGGAAGCGATCCAATCCGTATTCCAGAAGTACATCTGCTTTTCCGGCCGCGCGCGGCGCAGCGAGTACTGGTACTTCGCGCTGCTCAACTGGGCCGTGAGCGCGGTACTCACGGCGATAGCCCGCAACTTTGACAGCAGCCTTGCTTCGCTGTTTCTCACGCTCTGGAACATCGGCGTGTTCCTGCCGGGACTCGGCGTCTGCTGGCGGCGTCTGCACGACATCGGCCGCAGCGGCGCGTGGTACTTCCTGAACCTCATCCCCCTTGTCGGACAGATCATTCTGCTCATCTGGCTCTGCAAGGACAGCCAGCCCGGCTGGAACCAGTACGGCGACAGCCCCAAGTACCCCACCAACGGCGGCGGATACGGCGGCTACGGACAGGGCGGCTACGGTCAGAATCCGTACGGCGGACAGAACCCGTATGGCCAGAACAACGGCCAGAATAACGGCGGCTACAACTGGAAGCCCTGACGAGCCCGATATTTTCGCGAAAAGGAAGCGCACCCATCCATGAACTGCATTGACCTGCATATCCACACCACCGCCTCGGACGGCACGGATTCGCCGCGCGCCGCCGTGGAAAAGGCGGCTTCTCTCGGCCTTGCCGCCGTGAGCATCACCGACCACGACAGCGTTTCCGGCGTGCCGGAGGCGATGCGCGCCGGAGCGGAGCTCGGCGTGGAGGTCGTGCCGGGGATCGAGGTATCCTCGGACTACCGCGACAACAACGTCCACATCCTCGGCTACTTCATCGACCCCGCCGCGCCCGAGCTGCGCCCGGTGCTCGACTGGGTGAAGACCGAGCGGGACGAGCGCAACGAGAAGATCGCCGCCATGTTCGAGCGCGACGGGTTCGATATCTCCCTCGCGCAGCTGCGCGAGGAATACCCGGATTCCGTGCTTGGCCGCCCGCACTTCTGCGAGCATCTGATGCGCAAGGGCTACATCTCCTCCGTGAGGGAGGGGTTTGAAAAATTCCTCGGCGAGGGCAAGCCGTACTATCTGCCGAAGCGCCGCATCTCCATTGCGAAGGCCGTGGAAACGATCGTCGCCGCGGGCGGCGTGCCGGTGCTGGCGCACGGCGGGCTGCTGCGCATCAGCGAGGTGGAGCTGAACCAGTGGATCGACAGCATGGCCAAGAAGGGCCTGATGGGATTGGAATGCTATCACAACGCGCACACGCCGCAGATGGAGCGTCTGCTGCGCGCGGCGGCGGAGCGCAACGGGCTGCTCGTCACCGGCGGCAGCGGCTTTCTCAGCGAAAACAGGCCGCCGCACCGGCCGGGCGCTGTGGACTTTTACGGACAGGAACAGCGGATTTCGGCGGATTTTCTTGCCGCAGCAACCCATTTGAACAAAGAGAAAAGGAGTTTTCATCATGACAGCATTTGAGTACACCATTACGGATTCCATCGGCATTCACGCACGTCCGGCAGGCATGCTGGCGAAGGAAGCCGCGAAGTTTAAAAGCAAGGTTTTCCTGCACTTTGGTGACAAAAAAGCGGATGCACGCCGCCTGATCGCCATCATGGGCATGGGCATCAAGCACGGCAACACCGTTCGCGTGGAAGTGGAAGGCGAGGACGAAACGGAAGCGGCAGCGCAGATCGAGGCATTTTTCAAGGCGAACCTGTAAGGAGTGAGCGAGATGGAGCAGATTTTCGGCAAAGGCGTATCAAAGGGCGTAGCGGCGGGGCCGATCAGCTTTTACCGTCGTCCGAGCGGCGAAATCTCGCGCCGTTCGGTGACGGATACCGCGGCGGAGCTCGCGCGTTTTCATGATGCCTGCGAGACCGCGAAGGAGCAGCTCGGCGTACTGCATGACAAGGCACTCGCTGAGGCGGGCGAGGACGCAGCCATGCTGTTCGAGACCCATCAGATGATGCTGGACGATCTGGATTTCGTCGAGAGCATTGAGGGGCTCATCGAAAACGACCGTCTGAATGCGGAGGCTGCCGTCAGCGACACCGGTGCGCAGTTCGCAGAGATGTTCGCCGCGATGGATGACAGCTATATGCAGGCGCGTGCGGCGGATATTCGGGATATTTCGACGCGCGTGGTCGGCATTCTGACCGGCGAGGGCGAAAGCGGCATCGTATCCGATGTGCCGTGCATCGTGGCAGCGGACGACCTTGCGCCGAGCGAGACCGTGCAGCTGGACAAGTCGCTTATCCTCGGCTTTATCACGGCGGGCGGCTCGGCGAACTCGCACACCGCGA
>OIXA01002027.1_pt1 | contig 24158 bp, 19 predicted proteins | sample 1587721 | NCBI WGS metagenome assembly OIXA01 (sample SAMEA3888900, study PRJEB22519) | human gut metagenome | biome: human gut; feature: human-associated habitat; material: faeces | place: Denmark | collected 2013
CTTTAATTCAAGCCCCGGAATGCTTCTCTTTTTCCTGCTCCGGTTATCACTTGTTTTTTATTATTTTGTTAAGCAGATGATGATTCTGCTTTTTCTTGTTTTCAACCTTATCATCCGTCAGACCAGTAAATACGTCTCATTTATTCAGATTTGGTTTTATCGGGATTGATTACTTTGATGTTCAAAGTATATATTCTTCCCTCCTGTTTGTCAAGCACTATTTTATTACATTTTTTATTCCTCAAATTTAATCTGCCTTGCCACACTCAGCGCAAGTCCCATCTCTGCCATAAGGAATACGATCGACGTACCTCCATAACTGATAAATGGAAGAGTGACACCTGTATTCGGCATAAGGTTTACAACAACCGCAATATTAAGAATAACCTGCAATGCTATGTGAATAAAAATCCCACTGACCATAAGTGAGCCAAACATATCCGGTGCATTCTGTGCAATAACAAACAGCCTGTATAACAGATATGCATAAAGCATCAGCACGATAAGACCTCCAAAAATCCCCAGTTCTTCACAGATAATTGAAAAAATCATGTCATTCTGTGCCTCAGGTACACTTCCCAGCTTCTGAATACTGTTTCCAAGTCCTCTGCCAAAAAATCCTCCCGAGCCAATCGCATACAATGCCTGAATTGTCTGATACCCCCAACTGTCCGCATATTCTTCCGGATGAAGCCATACCATGATTCGTCTCAGACGAAAGCTTCCACTTCCATCAACACTCACTGTTGCATTCAGAAAAATGACTCCGATCACTGCCAGCGCAATAACAACACCTGCAATAATAATAAAAATCTTAATATCCGGGTGAGCCACAAAAATCAGTCCTGCAGTAATACAGAAAATAATAATTGCTGTACTCAGATTGTCCGTAAATACATATGCAGCCAGTGCCAGTCCGCCTCCCACAACAGCAAGAACCATACAGCCCTTTAAGGTACGGACTTTCTTTCCCATATGCACGATCATATATGGGAGGCAGACAATAACTGCTATCTTGGCAAGCTCTGCCGGCTGGAACTGAACCGGTCCAAGATTCAGCCATCTCTGGGCACCATGAGAAGACTGTCCAAGTGGTGTTTTAACCAATGCCATCAACACCAGTGCTGCCACATACAAGGCTGTAGCAAAACGATTCAATATCCGATAATTAATTTTTGAAATAATCAGTGCCATAATGATACATGCAATACTGATAATTGTCTGTTTTTTAAAGAAATCATCGATCGCTGCATGCAGTTTCTGCGCATCCATGCTTTTTAACAGGTAACCATTCGGCTTTAACGACATCACGTCCATAACCGTCTGTGCATCGTTTTTTCCGGTAAGAAAAATGATCGGAATGTTCTGAAATTCCGTATCTTCACGAATCATCTGCATAAACTGTTTGCCATCCACGATTGGCATTTCATAATCTAACAAGATCAGATCCGGTATATTTAAGGCAAGATATTTAATCGCCATCTCGCTGGAATTGACAGGAATTACCTGATATTTATCTTCCAGCAGCGTTTTAATATTCCGGAGGATCACTCCCGAATCATCCACCGCTAAAATAGTTCTTTTTTTCATTTTATAATATTCATCCATCTGCCTTTTGATGTTTTCCACCATCTCCACCACATTGATCGGTCTTATAAAAATATCGGTAAACATCTGTTTTGGAAGTGTTTCCCAGAGTTTCTCAAGCTCTTCCACATTTCCCATGACAAACACAGGCGTTTTATGCTTGATTGCATGATCTACGATCACTTTAACCCCAACCGCCTTTAATCCCGCAATAACCCTGTCATGGTATCTGTCAATTCCATAATCTCTTCCATCGATACATCCGCCACATAAACACGCAGCTGATCCATGGATTCCCTGATGCATTCCGGAACCTGATATTCTTCAAGTTGTTCCATGATCTGATCCACTCCATCAAGGTCAAACTGTTCTATGCACTGGTGTATCTGCTGTAATGCAGTGATCCACTCCCCGTCCGAAAACTCTTTTTTTGCATCCTCTTCCTTCTCTGCATAGGGGCGCAATATATTTTTTAAATCACGGTACAGGGTAAGCACATCCGGTGTTTTTTCCTCTAACACCTCTGTCTTACCCTGTTTTCCATAATCCTCAAGTTCCTTTGCTGCCTCCGACAACGGTACTGCACCGATCAGAAGTGCAGAACTTTTTAACGCATGTACTTCAATCACATAATCACCGATCAGACCCTCTTTCAGGCACTGTTCGATCTTATTTGCCTTACTGTCGATCGTACGGTAAAATATCCGGATCGTTTTCATCAGTGCTGCCTTCGAACCACAGTGATTTACCCCCTCCTCGAATGAAAATCCCATCTGTGGATCTTCCGGCTGTATCTCACGGTCAGAGAGATCATCTGCAAGAAGCTTCTTTGCCTCCTCCTTCGGGACATCACGCACAAGATCTTTTGGCAGCCACAGTTTCAGCTGGTTACAGATCCGTGCAAAATCAATCGGTTTTGCAACAAAACCATTCATTCCTGCATTCAGGAATTCCTTTCTGGCATCTACCATTGCATTCGCAGTGAGTGCAATGATCGGAAGCTTCTGATACTTGTCCTCCGGCAGTGCACGAATAGCTTTTGCAGCTTCTATTCCATCCATAACCGGCATCATGTGATCCATCAGCACCAGATCATACTGGCTGCCCCTGACCATTTTTACTGCCTGCAGTCCATTTTCTGCCGTATCAATCTGCATCCGGAGAGGTTTTAGCAGTTCTTTTGCCACCACAAGATTCAATTCGTTATCATCCACAAGTAAAATGTGTGCCTCCGGGGCAATAAACAGACATTCCGCTTCTTTTTCCGTCACATTATCTTTCTGCCCATTATAATTTACCGCAGAAACAGGCGTCGGATCAATGATTGTCTGTTCTATCGTAAAGAAAAACCTGCTTCCCTTTCCGTATTCACTTTCTACTTCGATAACCCCTCCCATCATATTGACTAAATTCTGGGAAATTGTCAAGCCCAGTCCGGTTCCTTCCACATAACGGTTTCTGTCCATCTCCACGCGCTGAAACGCATCGAACAGAATTTTCTGATCTTCCTTGCGGATTCCGATCCCGGTATCTGCCACCTCATAATAAAGCATTACTTTATCCGTATTTTTCTGTCTGACATGCACGGAAAAGCGGACGCTGCCTTTCTCTGTATATTTAATGGCATTATTCACCAGGTTTATGATGACCTGACGGATACGCCCCATATCCCCTTTCAGCTTACATGGAATATCCTGATCAATATCATAGATCAGTTCCAGACCGGAATGTCCGATCCTGTTTTCCATACTAATCCTCAGATCATGAAACAGTGAACATGTATCATACGGTTCATCAAACAGCTGCATTTTACCGGCTTCCATCTTTGAACAATCCAGCACATCATTGATGATTGTAAGAAGCACACGCCCGGAACGCTGGATATTCAGCAGATATTCCTGCTCCTTCGGTGAATGCCGGGAACGCAGTAAAATCTCTGTAATTCCCACAATAGAGTTCATCGGCGTACGTATCTCATGTGACATATTCGAAACGAAGTTGGTTTTGGCACGGTTGGCATCTTCCGTCTGTAATACAAGACGCTTCATCAGATGGTTCTGCTCTATGATCTTTGTCACATCAACAATCGTCATCATATATCCCTGTATCAGTTCATTGTCCTTTAATACCGTTTCTTCCACCTGATAATGCCGGTCTTTCCAGTCAAAAAAATCCTGACTGCCCTGAATAAATGCATATATCTTATCATCCGTGCTATATCCCTGTTCCTTATTTATAGAAGTAATAATTTTATCCGCCATCGAATTTAAAAAAAGGAAACGGTGATCCGCATCTGTTACAATGACAGCTTCTTTCAGATTATCAATAATATAATTTTTTGCATTTTTGACAGGATCAAACAAGCCGCATTTTACAACGGCAATGCTCATAAAGATACAGGACAACAGAATTCCAAGAGGTGTTGGATCATCTCCTTTTAGAATTTTTAAAATGCGCAGAGACAACAGGAGCATTGGTGAAAGCATCGCTGCGATCATAAGGAAATGGATTTTTCCTTTATTGGGCATACTTCTCTGAGAGCAGTAGGAAGAGATGATGATGCCGATCGTAGTCATGATTTCTGCCAGTAAGAAAGCCATATAGACATAGTACATTGGTGCTGGAGAGATTTCCAGCGTATATCCGTTCAGGTTTGCCTTCGAAGGAGCCAGCCAGTAATCTTTATAGTATAGATGATGATAATCAACGGTTGCGATCATAACATAAAATCCCATGTTTAACACAAGAAGCAGATGGATCACCCACTGTGGGATTTTTATATTTTTCCAGCGTATCATAAGAGCCAACTGGATCACTGCTGTAGTTTGCGATTGCATTTGCAATCTGCATACCATCACAATGCACAACATCAAGTGATTTTCGGATAGACAGCGATTCTGAAATTGTCTTTGCATTGATGTCATTCAAATGCTGCATGATGGTATTGACATAAGTTACCATAATTTCTTCATCACTGGTATAATCCAGACACTTTAACAGCACTTCTTCCAGTTCAGTTTTGCTGACGCTATCATCGTCTTGATAAGCAACTTGAAGAACATCCAAATAAGATTGTTTTTCTTCCGGATTAGCTTCAATCAAAGCAATTGCGGTATCTTTATAGTCCGCAATATTATGCTCGGTGTAATCTTCCGCCATCAACTGGAAATTGTTTTTTGCAATTTCAAACGTCAAGTGGCTTCTTCTTGCGTTAATCGCCAAAGAAAGAATCAACAAAAAGCAAAAAAAGCCTGTAAGAATGCTGAGAATTAATAGCGTTTTTCTTGGCTTATCTCGCTCCAGTAATTTTTGTTCGGCATAAACTGCCGCTGACTTCAATTCTTCAAACGATTGATAGCGGTCATTTGGATTCTTTTGGGTACATTTTACAATCAATGCTTCCAATTCGGGAATATAGCCTTTTGGCGTATTAAATAAATCCCGCTTAAAATATCCCTGCTCCGTCGGCTTGATGTGAATATTTGGCTGTGGATTGATGCAATCCCATAGTGTTGCACCAAAGGAAAAAATATCACTTCTTTGATCCACAATGCCCGTAGAGGGAAGATTCAGGGCATTTCTCATTGCCACAGAATCACAGCATTCTGGAGCAGCGAAACCATTCGTGCCATATACGCCGATATTGTTTCCGAATTCTTTATTTAAAGACACAACGGAAGAAGCCGGATCCATTTCCATGGATTTCCCAAAGTCAATGACGGTGATGGATTCCGTTTCGTTGGAAACCATAATGTTTTCCGGCTTAATATCCAGATGCAAAAAATGGTGTTCTTCTGTCACATGCGACATGATTTCACAAAATTGCATCGTCCATTGCAACAGCTTTCGCTGAAATTCGACAACCTGCTCATAAGATGCATTTAAAAGTGGCGTGTGACCAATGATTCCCTTTGATTCATCCCCGTTACAATATTCATTCAAATCGCACCCAGCAATATAGTCCTCTATGATACAAAAATAGTGTGCATAGGGTGAGGTGAGGTTTGCACACTGCTTCTTTTTATTGTCAGGAACAATTCGATATAATTCCTGAAGAAGCTGAACAGGAATCACAGGAATCACCCCTGCCAATTTGCTCGTACTGCACTGTTCTAGGCGGCTCAGTGTTTTTAGTTCGTAACTAAAAAAATCACCCCATCGTTCCATATCTCTGAATTTCAGGGCATAAGTACGACCGACCGACTTTTTCTCTCCCTTAAAAACAATACTTTCGCCGCCGACAGCAATAAATTTATTGATGGTATATTCTTCTATTTCATCATAAATAATACCATTCATATCACTTTTTTTATGTTCCATATTAACCACTTTTCGTTAAAACTAATGCAGTAATATCGTCTGTTTCCCCAAGTTTTACAAGATGGTCAACAGTCGTTTCGATTGCATGAATCAGTTCCGTCCGATTGTAACATTCCAGTAAATCTTGATAGAAATCTGGAAATGAACAACGCTTATAAAATCCATCTGAACACAAAACATAACTGCTGTTGGGATGATACTGCTCTACCGAAAAGGAAATTTTAATTTCCCGGTCATTTTTTCCACCAATATGCATGGAAATGCTGTATCCATCTTCTGCCTTATCATCTTGTGTCATACAACGCACTTGTCCATTTCCAGGTAATTCATATAGACGACTATCTCCAGCATTAAAAATCAATACTTGATTCTCATCTGTCACCATTCCGCAAACCGTACAGCAGGTATCTTTATCCGCATGAAGATCCGAATAATGATTCAAAGCATGGTTATACTGCATCATTTGCTGTTGAATTTCTTTTGCTGTATCATTTAAATCAAATACATGATTGGGAAAATACTGTGACGCCCATTCTAAAAGCCATAATGTGGTATTATAGCTTGCATATTTTCCCTGATACCCCAGTGAAATACCATCTGCAATCACTGCAAGTGTGATTTCATTTTGTTTGGCATCTAACAAACGAACTGCACCAAACTGGTCTTGATTGACATGAATTTGATTGACACATTGCCTGGAATATCCGGCACAAAGTATACTCATACTTGTTACTCCTTACCGATGTTCCGATGGGGTGTAATTTGACAATCTGTCATCGAAATCTGGTTCGGGTGCAGCATTTCCCACATCAAATGTTCTTCTGGTCGGCGTTGGATTGGACGCTCTGCCACCATCTGTGTTATTTGCTCCATACGCTCCTCCAACACTGGAAAATGACAGTGATACCGGTTTTTCCGATATCGGTGTATTGCCTGTTCGCTGTCTGGTTGGTGTTGGGTTGGATGCTCTAGATGCAATTTGTTCCGGCGTAAAAGAACCCGTACTGGTCATAACGGGTGTATCAAATTCTTTGCATCTTCTTGGCGTTGGGTTGGAAGGGCGACTATCCCCTTCATAAGAAACAACATCCGATTCAACAGAAGTCATTGTTCTCCTTCTGGTTGGTGTTGGATTGGATGCACGGGAATCAATGGTTGCTGCTTCCAAGTCCTCTCCGCTTCTGCCCGATGGCATAGGGTGCGATAGTCTTAAATCGGAATTGTTCTCTTCTGTTGGAGCGGTTGGAATTGAACCATCTACAGAACTGCGTCTTGATGGTGTCGGATTGGATGTCCGTTCTGAAAAGCCCGTATTGGGGTCAAATCCTTCTTCAGGAATGTGTTTAAATACTAAATCACTCATACTGCATTCCTCCTACTTATTTGTTCGCTTCCGGATTGCGGTTGTAATCGCCCAATGCTTTATCACATTCATCAAATATCTGTCGGCAATCTGTCAGCGTATCACACATCAACTTTAGAATGTCATAAATATCATTGATATTTGCTTTCACCTTTTTGGCATCAATTTCAAAGGCATCTGCACCTTCTCCAACCCAGTTGCTGAGAAGCGTTTTTACAATATCATCATAAGTCGTATTGATTTGATGATATCTTTGTACAAGTGATTCTTTTTGTGCCATAAAGGTATCAAATGACTTGGTATCCAATAATACATATTCACTGCTCTCTGCCATATCGCTCACCCCTTGTTATGCTTTCAAAAATTTTACTTTCTTCAATTCATCGCTTTCAATATCGTAAAAATATCCGTCCCCTAATTCACAGCGTGCATATTCTGTTTTTAGTTCTTTGACATCCATTTCTCCAAAAACAGAACGACTGCCCTTATCGGAAACAAACTCTGCAATATTGTCCAACAAAAATGCAGCCGAAAAACTATTATTTAAATAGGATTCTGCTTCCCGGTCACCGCTGCTAATTTTGCGAATATCAGAATAAATAAAATAATATCCTTTTTCTTCTGCATTTGCAGCCATCTTAGAAAACGCACTGATTAAATTCTTGCCGGAGCTTTGAAACAGCATTTTGCTTTGCAAAATAAATACCGTAGTTGGATTTTCCAATTCTTGAAATCCTCTGGAATTCCCCGGTTTGGGACAGTAGCCTTGCTGATCCAAAAATTCTGTAAGCTGGTCAATCTTATTAAAATAAATCGAGTTCGCATCCTCTGGATTATGGAAACATTCCAGCTGCTTTCGCCCATCGTCAATATATACCATTCGATAATCAGAATGCTTTTCCTTGATAGAATGAATAAGCACCGTTAAGAGATTGGTCTTTCCGAATTTCTTTCTTCCATAAATGCCAATCGTGTGCATTTCTTCCAAATTCACTTGAATCGGCAAATGGTCATAGTAATCCAGACCAACTGTAACAACTTCTTTTTCTCGTTCGATTTCTGCAATGGTCATTCCATCAGAGGAATATTCGGAGAAATTATCACGATTTAACTCTTCTCCAAATCCCCGCAGTTTTGCTGCTTGATAAGGCAATTTGGATTGTGCAGAAAGAAAGGCAGACCATTCCGCTTTTTCTTCTTCAAATGGTAAAAATGCTTGAAATTCTCTTGCTTTTCCGTCAATGATGGAAACGCCACGTCCTGCATTTTTCATTGGTTCATTGATTTTCATACCGAATACATCAATGTATGTTTCCAACGGAACATCAAAAACATATTTTTGGTCAAAGCTTGCTAAGAATTTTCCAAGCCCATTGCTTGTATCACAGGCAGTAAAAACAACACTCAACCCTTTTGACCGACCATCTCGACAAAATTTAAACAAAGTATCTTGATAAGAAGTATATCGTTCATCCGAAAGAAATGTGTTCACATTGTCAATGATCAAGGTGATATGTAATGGTTTTTGTCCAGAAGCAGTTTGATAGGCTTCCATGAATTGGGCAGATTTGAGTTTTTTGATGTTGGTTTCCAGTTTGTTTTCAACCGTTTTGAATACACGTCGAATATTTTCTTCATTGGAATTGTCAAAACAAGCAGCAACCAACGGAAGATTGCCATACTCACATAAATTTCCGCCAAAATCAATGATATAGGTTTCTTCTGCATCTTCCAGCTGAAAATTTTGATGCATCCGAACTAAAAGCGTCTTTAAAAATGTGGTTTTTCCACTCAAATGGCTGCCAAATATTATCGCATTGCTTTGAAAGATGTCAATATTCAAAAGCGGCTGTGTTTGTGTGTCAAGGTCATCGTAGATTCCCATTTGTAATGCTTTCATAATCTATTCGACCTCCCTTACTGGTTCATATTTTCCATCCTGATAGGCATAAATCACATTGTCTTTCAGAATCATTTTATTTGGTAATGGCTTCTGGAAAACAATATGCGGAGCAGGATAACGGCTGCTGTTTAAGTCATAATATGTTTTGATTGCACCGACAATTGCGTTCAATTGCGTTTCCAACCGACCGGAATTCTCCAGTTCTTTTTTTCTCTGGATATATTCTAAGTTGTCTGTTTCGGAACGATAAAAAACAGTATATGCTCCCGTTTTGCTTGCCTCAACAATTTCAATCGGTGCTTCCATGTTGTCTTCTACGGTAGCTCCAGAATATGCGGATTGAAAATATTCAAACTTTGAGCCAGTTCCAACCAACAAATACCCTCTACCGTTTCCTGGCATCGTTGGGCTTGCAGCAAGGTCATTCCCAATCATTTCTTTCGATGCCTGGCGGGTGGCAACTTTCAAACAAAGACGAGATTTAGAGTTTACACGAATATCATCTGTAATTGCTCCTTCAATGTTCTGAGAAATCAAGATGATGTGAAATCCAAGGCTTCTGCCAACACGTGCAAGCGTTGTAATCTCACCGATAAAATCAATGTCATTATTTTCAGAAGAAAACCGTTTCAGTTCTGTAAATTCATCCACAACCAAAATCAAATGAGAAAGCGGATCATTCTTTGCTTGATTTCGAATGGCCTGTTCTTCTTTTTTACTCATTTCCTCTTTGTTTTCTCCCCGCAGCCGGTTATTAATGCTCTTGATATGAGAAGTAATATCTCGGCAGGCTTTAATGTATCCATTGATACTATCCACATGCATGGAATTGAACAAAATCTTTCTTCTGCGGATTTCAGATGTCAATGCATTTAAGAACCGTTTCAGCATATATTCTGCACCCGTTCCATTTTCATCCCCATCAACATCGGTTACCGAACCGACAACATGCGGCAATGTTCCGATTCGTTTGATAAATCCGCCACCTTTCATGTCCACCAGCATCAGGTTAATTTCATCCGGTCGAAAACACAGGCAAAGTCCCAACAGATAGGAAATAATGGTTTCAGATTTACCAGAACCAGTTGTTCCCGCAACCAACATATGTGGCCCATCTTGTTTTTCGTGAAGGTCTAAAATGGTAACACCGCTTTCCGTTTTTCCAATCGGAACGCCAATGGATTTTTGTACATCATAATTTCGTTTGCCATTTTTGCCTTCCCAAAAAGCACCAATATCAATCTGACCTTTTTTTAAGCCATATAATTCAAATAAATTGACTGTGGAAGGTACTTTTCCGTTTGCAGAAATTTTCGCATAACTCAAAGCTGACAGAATCTTATAGGAGTTGTAAAGATGCCGATCCCAATTTTCTTTCAAAGAAAATGCAAAATGCTGTTTCAGTTTTTCATTTTCATGTGGAACAAGTTCTGCATACTGGTCATGAATGGTAATCACATGATCGCAATATTTTGGCAGATGTTCTTTATAGAGCTTCGGAAATAAAAAGGTCAACCCCAATGTATTTTCATAAGGTTTTCCTTCCTCCGGAACTTCTGGAAGATATTGAGCAAAAGCATGTTCTTTTAAGTTGTATTCCTCATAGACGATAAATACAATGTGCGGAAGCCGGCTATTTTTTCCGGATGCCCGTTCTCCCATAATATTCAGCATAATGCTAAAAATAGAGTTTGCACCATCATCCTGAAAGACAAATTGAGAGCGATCGGAAAATAGTTCTCTAAAGTGCGGGAGAAATTTATAAATGCTGATATTCTTTTCAATTTCATTTGGATTTTCAGTTTTTGGAAACAAAATGACAAATTGTAAGTCATCCGGAGAATGATAGAAACAGAGGTCAAAAATCATGCGTTCTATCAAAAAGTCTGTTGCATTTACATTTTGAGATACAATTCCCAAGCAGCCGCAATTTTTCAAAGAAAAAAGAAGTGGAGCATTGACCATATGCTCATATCTCTTTGCGATAAAATTTGGAAGGTTGCTCAAATAATATGTTTTATCCTCGGTGTACTTATAATTTTTATCGCTCGGAATGAAAATATGAACCTGATTGTTTTCAAATTCAAAATTCGCAGCGGAAAAAACAGTATCCTTTCCTGCTCCTTTTATTTCAAACTCATTTTTAATATCGTTGGAAACGCCCAATCGAACTGAAAGAAAATCCGGGTCTTCTAATACTCTGCTAAAAATATGTGCAGACATACTATATACACTCTGATTCACGTTATTGCTATCCAAAATATCATTGACATCTGGATATAATTCACAGAGCTTCTTGACGTCCAATCCTTTTCGCTGCTGAATTTCTGCGATGGTTTTTGCAATATAAAACTGGTAATGTTCTCGCCAATCTTTCAGATTTTTTTTATAGGTTTTATGTTGCCGCACATAATTGACAATGGAGGTCGTAAGCGTTGCAACACTCATCGAAGCACTTAATGCAATCATTCCAATTCCGCCATTGTTCATCAACAGCCCTCGAATGAGCATCGTAGAAGAAACCATCATCACAGTTGGAAGCAGCACAAAAAAAAGATTTTGAGATTGTTTTTGTGGTGGGTCAGAAGGTGGAATGATTTCAACTGGGGTATGGTCAAATTGATACATCTGCCGGGTGCTGATATTATATTCTGGAAAAATAATTGCAGTATTTGCCTTGTTATTGGGATTAAATGCCGGAATGATATTAGAAGTATTGACCTCATACGTTTCATATTTCTGCGTGCAGTCAAAAACAATTCGAGTGGAAGTAATGAAACCAATTTCATATAATTTTTTTCTAAGGTCTTCTTGCTTTAAAATCAATCGTCCAATTTGGTCTTTTTGAAAAATCAGAGCGTTATTATAAGAGGTAAGGGTTAACTTTGGAAAATTCCCAGCACTGTCAATGGTGTGTAAACAATCGTTATAGATGTTTACACAAATTTGATAGACCCCTTCCTTACATTTCTTTTTCAGACCATATTGGATTCCGTCAAGAAGCTGTCTTAATGTAATATCTCTTAAAACAATCAGTTCCATGACAATTCCGACACCACGCTCATCATTAAACTGAACGCCAATCAACAATTTATTACTTTCCATATTGCCTCCAGATGATTTTGTTAGCCACGATTTACAGTGATATTTTGAATCGTTATTGTTGTATAATTTCCCAAGAGAATCTTGCTGCCTGCTGCCAAAACAGTCGCCTGTCCACTCCGAATATCTTCTCTTTTTTGACTGGTTTCAACGGAAAACATTGCATTTTTTGCAATGTTTCTTATTATAACGGTGCTTGTTTTTTTGTCATAAACCAAGGAAAATGCATTTCTGCCAATACTGCTGATGTCCTCATTGGTTGCATTTTCACAAATTGCTTTTTGGTTTTTCGGAAGTGGGGTTCGGTCGTTGGAAGTTGGTTCTAATGTTCTTCCAACTTTAAAATCAGAAGAAATTGGAAATCCCCAAGTATCCACACCGACACCATTTTGATCTCGTTCGTCACTTTTTGTAATTTGAACAGTTAGCTTGCACTGCAACGATTTTTTGGATCTTAAAATGAAAAAAACGGCTGCCGCAGCTCCAAGAATCACAACTCCGCCGATTGATAACCATATAACAGGCAAAAATGATTTCCCAGGATTGCCTTTTTTTCTATTTGCTTCTTGTGTTACGGTAACTTTTGTCGTTTCCCTTGCTCGTGTGGTTGTCATTACAGGTTCTTCTGTTATGAATGTGGTAACAGTTGGTGCAAGTTCTGCCTGTGGAAACATAATAGATCCGAGCGAAAGATTGGAATCTCCGTTTTTAATGGTGATTCCCTTTACTTCACCAGTTGTCACGTCATTGGTCAGGTTGACTTTCATGAGTGATACCGTTTCAGGAATTAACGCATCAAACTTTGTACCGCTGTTAAAAAGCGTATAAGTATTCGAGCCAAGCTTTGCAATTGCGGTCAAATTGACATCCTGTTGATTGCCTTCGCTCACTTGCACTACGTCGATATGATAGCGGCTGTTCTCACTGATGATACTTCTCATATAATCAAATGAAGTTCCTTCAATCGAATCTACCCCATCTGTAATTAAAACGGTTCGGTAATAGATATCCTGATTGGAATCCATTTGATTGGTAATGTTTACAACTGCATCATAGACCAAGCTTGCTTGCCCATTAAAATCCACTTTTGATAATTCATAGTTTATAAACTCTGGATCATTGGAGTAATTATCAGCAAGAACCGTTGTTTGCGTGTCAAACATTGCAATCTTCACGCTCTCTGTTCCCGGCATCACGGAAACATAACTACTGATTGCGTTTTTCACTTCTTCCCGAAGACTGTACGGCATAGAAGTAGAATTATCAATCAGAAAGATGGTATGAATTGGCACATCAGAATTTCTCACTTCTGCATCAAAGGTTTCATTTCCAATCAAAATACTGGCATTGTCCTGTAATGGTTCAGAAGTAAAGATTTTCATAGATGTTCCGTCATCGGAAAAATACACCTGCAACGGTTCTGTTCCAGCTGTTGCATAGACATTCATTCCAGTCGAATTGAACATCATGGCAGAAACAATCAGCGGTAATATTATTTTTCTTATTTTCATCATTGCATCACTCATTTTATAAATTAAACAATGGATTCCATGATTTCTTGAATGGCTGTCTGAAAATCTGGTGATTCTGGAACAGCAATGTGTTCTGGATTTGACAGCGTTACAGGTGGAATCGAAATGGAATGCATTGTAGGATAGTCAATATGGAAATCTGTCTTTTTGACAGAGGACTCTATTTTTTCGGGTGGATGGATTGTGATTTTCGGTACAGAAATTTCATCATACGGAATAGAGAGCGGCTGCAAGGAACTATCTGCTTGTGCAGCGGATTTTAAACACTCGTTCAAATGCTCAAATGTATTTGTATGAACTTCCGGTACAGAAATTTCGCTTTTCTGAATGGATATTGGCTGTAAAGAAATGTTGCATGTTGAGATTTCCGGAATTGTCATTTCTGGTAATTGCAATGCAACATGTGCCTGTTCTGGCATTGTCATTTGCGGAATAGCCATTTTTTCCATAGGCTCTGGATGAGCTGTAACTTTAAAATTCGTTGGGAATTGCGGAATGGTTTCTTCTGGCAAATCAATCGCAGCTGGCTGCAAATTTACAACAGGAGCAGCGGAAGGCAGTGCAAACTTCTTGACAGAAGGAACTTCCACCGAAACTTTTTCAATCGCAATTTCTTCTAATTTTGGAAACTGTATGGTTGTTTGCGGAATATCCAATGTTGGTTTTTCCAATGCAACCACAGGTTGTTCTTTGGGAATAGAAATGCTGGGAAAATCAAATGGAATGGCAACTTGCTGCATCGTAATATCTGGAATCTTCACAGATAAATTTTTCAAATCATAAGAAACAGCAGGAATTGCAGTTGGAGCAATCTTCACATCTGTCATTTTCAGCATTGTCATTTTTTGCGGCGTATCGCATGAAATTTCTGGCATTTCCATCGAAATTTCAAAAGGATGACAAGTTGAAATATCTGGAACGGATGGATAATCCAACTCAGGAAGATGCATTGCAATTGGCTGGATTACAATGGGATTCAGTGCGGAAACATCCGGACAATCTATTTTTGAATCATGCATTGCAATTTCCGGCATTGCAGACAGCGTTTCAAAAACTGGAACGCTGTCTACTGCAATTTGAACCGGGTCAATGGTTACTTCCGGCATTGCTGCCGGAAGATTTAAGGGTTTTACTGCAAACTGTTCTGCTTCTAAGTGTAAATCTTTCCCGCTAAGTTTTGCAAATTCGCCTTTTAGCTGTAAGATCACCTCAGTCATTTCATATTCAAATAATTCTTTGTTTCTCTCTACATCCGAAAGACGTTCTGTTTCTTGTTTCATCATGCACCTCTCTTAGCGGCAAGTTCGATTTAACCTAAAGTTGCTGGGATATTTTCTGCAATCTGCTGATCTGCTTTCTGCATTTGCGAAATATTTGATTGAAGCAAATCAGCCAAAGACTCCAACAGCTTCGGAACAGTTGTAGCCATATATTCTTTCACAGGGGTGGAAATAAAAGAACTCATTTTGTCTTTGCTATCGCCTTCCCAACTACTAATTGCAGAAAGAAAATCGTTTTCAAAGGTGTCTGCTGCAGATTTATACTGACTTGCTAAATCTTTGATCTGCGTTACTGCTGTATTCATTTCATCATACTTAAAAACAATATCTGCCATGATAATCTCCTCCTTTTTATTGTACAGATGCACCCTCGCCAGGGTTTCTGTTAAAATCAGCAAGCTGTGGGTCAACAGTATTGAGCAGCTGCTGCTGAATGTTATCCAACATGGTCTTAATGCTTGCAGTCAGAGAATTTCCCTGCTGGGTAAGGTTTTCTGTAATTGCCGGAAGCACCTTATTGGTATAAAAATCCTTATAGCCTTCCGCTGCTTCCCCGTTGAAGTTGCTGCTTGTCAGGGTGTTCATAATTTGTTCCAGTTCTCCATTCAAAGATTCGATGGAAGAAATGTAAGTGTCAACGCTTGCTTTTGCACTTTCGACAATTGCACTTGTAAGAATTGTAGACATAGAAATAACTCCTTTCAATCAATGAACATTTTCGTTCTTGTCTGCGTGGTTTTATGCCTGATAGGACTGAATTGTGGTATTCAATGTTCCATATTCTGTAAACACCGTTGCATAAGCTGTTTTGACATCATTCAATGTTGTAGAAATATGGTCAATGACCAACTTCTGTTTGTCAAGTGGCTGCAACAAATTGTCTTCACAGGAACGAATGAATTTTCTGCCGGCTGGCGTATCAAATCCTTTTTTTAAAACGTCCAGCAAATCTACAATATCATCTCGCAGACTCTGAAGCTGTACCGCTAAATCTGAAAAGTCAGCAATTGCCTTTTCAAATGCTGCATCGTCCAACACAACATCATTCATATTATTCAACCAGCCCATATCATCACCCCCTTTCTATTTTTACATTTTCTGTAACTCCTTTCTGCATTCGTTGATGTATGCCATCAATGCTTCCTTTTCGTCCAGCACCAACAAACTTGCCATCTCTTCCGCTTTCGCAAATTTTCCGCTTTCTGCGTACATTCTTGTTCGGAAAATAACCGCAAAGCTGTTGCCCGGACTTTGAATCATCTTGTTTCTATAAAAAGCAATTGCTTCTGCATACTTTCTATCTGCCATTTCCGTAGAGAATGCAGGGGACGTACCAACTAATTTTCTCATAGAGAATGCCTCTGCATATCGTCCAAAATAGGATTGATATTCATTCTCGCTGTGTTTCAGCAGACCGCCGAACTTACAAGCATTCTCATAATCTTCCATTGCAAGATAGCAGGACAACAAGGTAAAATACAATCGATCATAAGAAACTTCTGTTACTGTTTCAATTGGTGTTGCAGTTTGTTGTTCGGTATGCAGCGGTGATTCCGATTTCTCCTCATCATCTGGTAAATCAAAGGCATCTTCTGGATATTCCCGAACAGGATTTCCATCTTCATCATAATAAACCTCTGCAACTTCTCCGATATTTTCATCAAGTTCTCCGGCTGCAATTTTTTCATCAATTGCCTGCATATCTGCTTCCGCCATGTCTTCAATTTCTGTTTCGTCCAATTCTTCCATAAAACCACTTTGTGATTCAATTTTTGGCAGAGGGGAAACCGTTTCTTTTGGAAGAAGAGAACTTGCTGTTTCAATTGCTTCCTGATACCGCCCCATCTTCAGACAAATTTCCGCCAAGGTAAGCGTGAAATCCTGCTGTTTCGATGCTGGAGCAATCTTTTTCAAGTTGACCATCAAATCATAAGCCTCTTGCAAATAAGCTTCTGCATGTTCTGGATCAACATCTGACTTGGCTGCCAAAAATGCAACACGCTCTGCTTGAATATTTAACTGATCATCTTCATCAAGTTCTGCATATTTCTCTACATCGTTTAAAACCTGTTCAGCCTTATCATAGGATTGTTGTGCCATCAAAATGCTGAAATAGACCATATAGCCTCTCATCTCCGTTGGAGATACTGCAATCCATTGGACTGCACATTTTGCAGCATTTTCATAATCCTCAATCATCATATAAAGCTTGATTTTTTCAGAGATTGCATCTGGATTCAATGCAGCCATTCCGGTTGGGTCAGCATCTTCATACTTCTTGAAATTTGCAAGGGAAGATTTTACATCCTGCCGAAGACTGCAAAGCAGTGCCATCTGATAATATAATTTCGGCTTTGCTTCTTTGCTGCAACCTTTTCTTTCTGCCTCTGCATACAATTCCAATGCTTTTCCATACTCGCCGTGGAAAAAATAGGCATTTCCAAGGTTAAAGATAAAATCTCCGTTTTCCGGATTGATTTCCACAGCCTTTTGAAAATAAGTAAACGCATCATCAAATTTCTCAAGTGGAACACATACCGTTCCTGCTTTTGTCAGTGCGTCCGTGTCGTTTGGATTTTCTTCGATTGCCTTTTGAAACCATTCCAATGCAAGATCGTAATGATCGTTGGAAAACGCTGTTTCACCATTGGTCATTGCTTCGATATAGTTTTCTTGATTCAAATTGGATCACCTCTTTAATAAACTGGCGTAGGTGTAAATATGCTTCTAATTATATCCTTAGCGCTATCACATCCTGTAAACATTGATAACAATATTTTTGGAATTGTAAATTCAAATTCAGGTTTTACAGTATTTTTAATAAAATATTTAATGCTACTCTCGCCCTTTAGTATTATTTGATTTTTTGGGAATAATAATTTTTCATGAGGTATTATTCCAAATGCTATTGTATCTACAAAATTATCAGCTGTTCCATCTGCCCATGCTCCATCCCATGCTTCATCTGCGGATTGACCATAAACAAACTGGTTACAAATTCCTTTTGCACCTACTTGAAGAAATTCGCCTGAAATTCCACGAGCAATTACTCCGACAATCGGACCTCCGGGAACAACCAAACCAATTCCATCAGCAATTCCAGAAGCTCCACCTTCAATTGTACCACTCAACATGTTATTACTGATAGAAGTTAAAAGAGATCCTTTTTTTCCATTACTATTGTATTCATGTATACCTTTTGCAACACCATAAATACCACCCGCTGTTGCACCAATAGCACCCATGCCAAGAATAGTAGCACATATAGTAAGATTCATGCCACATGTCAATATTGTTAATCCCACTAAAGCTCCTATAATTACTACAGCAAGTACAATTTTTCCTACAGAAGATAAAAATTCATGTATTTTTTCTTTATTCGCTTGATAAAACTCTACTGCACTATTCCATAACTTTGATATACCATCAATAACATCTTTATTTAATTTAATTACTGCTTTTGCAATATTTTTGATGCCATCTTTTACTTGTTGAACTTTTTTGCAGACATAATCCTTTGCTTTATCATAGTAACTTTTTGCTTTATCTGGTTGTGGAGGCTTTGCCCATGGATTCTTGTCATAAAAATCATGCTTGTTCCGGTTGACCAGAATGCTAACTTTTTCATCAATTGTATGGACAAGCTCCAGAAAATCCTCTGACTGCTTCTGTGCAGTCTTCAAGGCATCGGCTTTTGCTTCTTCCTGCTGCATACGAGAATCAATCTGATCCACTGCATTTTGTAGGCTTCCAATTCCGCCATTCATATGATTGGAAAATGTTTTCACAACCTGAAAACTGGAAACCACTCTTCGAGATTTGGAAATCAAAGAGGAAAAATCTGTCTGGAAACCAGAAATCACAGCACTTCCTCCAAGTCCACCGGAATTTAATTCGATTCGCATTTTGTTTTTCCTCCTTTCTCATTAATTATAAATATAAAGAGAATGATTTCCATTAGATTTATTTTGCTGTATACTTCTAATGCTTTGTTCATTTGCAGAATTCCATTTTAATATTGCCTTAATTCCAACCATTCCAAAACCCGCCGGATTTCCTTCTCCTGCTGTTGCAATTGTATCTATTGTATATTCTCCAATACTTGATACTGCCTCTTTTTTATATTCATCTGAAGATGAAGTATTTCCGTTTATATCATCTTTTACTTTTTTCGCCATTATATTTTTAAAGACTTCAGATCCAAGGTCAGTAATGGGATTTCCAGTCTTAACATCCACAGTATCCATAGTTAGATCCACAGCATCTGATGCCATTGAATTTTCAATTTGTTGATAATAACTTCCTTGATTCATTTCACTTGGATCTTCAGTAATTTTAATGTATCCACCTTCTGGAACATGATAAGAATAATCCTGTTTAGAATTAAAGAAATCCGCATCTACTCTGAAAGCCTTTCGGGAACCAATATCTTTAAAAGCTTTTCCAAATTCGCCAAAAACACCTATAATAGAAGAAGGATCTTTTTGCCCTTCTAGATATTCTCTGCTCTGAATAGTTCCATCGCTATTATATACTGTAATTTCTGTATATCGTTTTGTGTCATTTGAAAGCGAAAATGATACATCTTTAGATCCATCTTCATTTTGCTTGCTGTTAAAATTGTACATATGAGTTGTTCCCTGATGGTAATACTCTCCTGAATGGACTTCGTTTATAGAAGCAACACTTCCCATTTTTGTGTACGTTTTCTCATTATAGCATAATTTATAATATAATGATTTCGGTAATTTTGATGCATAATCAAATTGAATCTTTACAGAATCATCTGAAAATTTATTTCCTTTTCGAAATTCTTTAGAATATATTATATACTTTGATTCCTCACAAACAGCCGCTTCCCTGTCATTTTGATATCCTTTTCTAATATTCTCTATCCGGTCACGTTCATCAGGGTGGAGTGTTTCATATAATTCATTGAACATTTTAATCTTTTTCTTATCATCAGCAGTCATTGTTTCAGTAATATGCTGATTAGAAAAATGTATTAATAGTGCTCTTGCTTTTGCCTTATCTTCTTCTGAGAAATTTCCGGACTGAATCCGTTCCAATACCTCTTGATAATACTTTTGAAGTTCTTCATCTGACATCTTAGAAATATCTGGAGTTTGATAAGTGAATTGACTTTTTGCTAATCCAAATATTCCACCGGATATTTTCTTAGAAGGAAGAGAAACTGATGGCTTCTTCCATCCTGTCACACGATAAAATTCTTCTTCATTTTGTGTAACTTTTTCAGAAACTTCAGTGTCAATTGTTTGTACCGTCGTAAGGAATTCTTCAAGTTTCGTGCGAACTGCTATTAGATTGTTCTTTGTGGTTTCTTCCTGTTCCATTCGGCTGGAAACAGAATCCACAGCATCTTGCAAAGAACCAACTCCGCCGTTCATCGAATAGGAAAACTGCTTGATTGTTTGAAGAGAGGATAATGTTGTTTCAGATTGTGAAATCATTGCAGAAAGATTTTCATTTAAAACTGATAGTGAATTTGCTGCATTGCTGTTGTTAATCATTTCAATTCTCATGCTAAATTCCCCCTTTTCGCAAACATCCTCTTTTTATTCTTACATATAATTTTTAAAGTGATTCATTTCAAATGCACTGCTTACCATGACTTTTCGCCAATCCGCCTGTTCCACTTGATACAGATTGATTTTTGAAGTTAACTCTCCAACCAAACCGCTAAGTTGATTCATCTGTTGTTCCAGATTCTGAAGGGCTTCTTGCAACCGTTGCACCTCATTCCGAAACATTTCCAACGACCCAGACAACAATGTATCTTCTATAACCCCTTTGTTTTTGAACACATTGAGAAAGCTTGCTGCAGTAAAATCTGGACATTTGATGCTACCTTGATAACTGCCATCTGTCTGCTGTGCAGAATCATTAAATTGATTGAGAATCGTTGGCAAATCTGCACCCATTGCAGAAATCAGGGAACTTCCCCCACCGCTTCCTTCCATTGCTCCGATAATCGTTTGAATATCCTCAATTCTCTTCTCGAAATTCAATTTATCATTTTTACAAGATTCAATTGCTGACAATGCTTGTGACTTTTCATAAGAACAGTTCTCCGCCGCTTTTGCAGCAGACGCCCTTTGATTTGCTGCATTGGCATATCTGCTTTTCGATGCATAATATTCTTCAGCTGCTTCATCTTGACTGGGATTATACCATGACATCACAATCACCTCTTTCTTATTTGCCAGATTTCCTGACCCATTCCATATAATTCCGCCAAACATCATAGATTAAAATAAATTCTCTTCTCTTTTGTAAAATGTGCTTTTTCAACAAAATAGAAGCTAAAATCTGTTGTTTTCTATTTAAATCCAGTATATCATACCGTCCAGAAAATGTCAAGACATTTTTTTACAATTTGTGATATTTATCCCAAGATTTCCATCTTTGCCCACGAATTAAAATGATACAATCTAATTTTCCAGTTCTATGAATTTCTAGGTGTTATTTGAAAAAATGGAAAATCAATGCTGTCTTTTTCAAATAAGTAGCCTCCTATAAAATGTTCATCTTCTTGTATACATTTCACTTGCAAATACTTAAAAATGAGAATCTGACAAACATAAATTTCCAGTCAAAAATAAAATCGTCCCGATTCGAGGTGCTTCCTCAAAATCAGGACGATTTTTTGATGTATTTTTCTTGCTTATGAGATTCAAAAGGCAATCTACAATTGATTGCATGATAGATAAATGACTTTCAAGCTATTTGATGCTTCTAAAAAATGCACTTTTATGGAAGGATGGTATGTTTTATTTTTCTAAGAATTTTTTTATAGATGCCTTGACGGAATTTGCAACTCCAAAATTTCCGTATTTCACTGCAACAGCACGAAATTTTTTATGATGAAAATCATTCCAAAATTGCTCTCTATTGGAAGGTTTCGGAAAAGGCTTCTTAAAAGATGGCTGCATACTATCTTCCATTCTGGTTTTTTCACAAATCAACCCATTCTTTACTTTTTCAAAAAGCTCTTCACCACGTTCATTGTTAATCAAAACAAGGGAACCCCCCTTATTATCACTGAATCCCGGTGCTGCTTTTTCAATGCCCCAATAATCAGCAATCGTTATATCCCTTGGATGTTGTATAGATTTATACGGACATTGATAGCAACAAGGTCTAGTATTGTATGTCCATAGAATAAATTTTTAAAAATATCGCTGCTTACTGAACTATCATCTTCAAAATAAAGTGTTTCTATATATTCTTTCCATCCATATTTTCCTTTATCCCGAAAATCTGCTGCAACAATTTTTTTGTGTTTTCTTTTCTCTTGCCATTTTAAATATTCTTTCCAAACTTTGGGACTGGGCACACCATGACAAACAATATCTACACATAAAAGTGTATCATAATCTTGTCCTAAATATGCTTTTAATCCGGCAATCTGACAGGAAGTCCCCGAAAATAAAACGCTTCTGTTCGCAAGTAAATCTGTACACACCTTCATAAAAGTATCTTGCAAATCACTTTGGATATACTTCGACCCCCGCATATTATTTCGGTCTACTTGATTATCGGCTCTAATATGTTTTGCATCAACACAATCAACCAAAACACAACCATAAACCACTCCACCATCTTTCAGTATTTCATCTGACAACGCAGTAAAAACACCTCCAGACCTGGAAGCAGCTCTTATTTCTTCATTTTTATGCTTTACCGCATAAACTTTTGGATTTTCATAATTGGTACTTATATTTTTTGGCATTTACAAATACCCCCGTCTGCTCTGCTCTTCTTTAAAAGCACAAACCTTTAGACACCGATAACAGCTTATACACCTTTCAGCATCAATAATGGGATAAAGAAATCCTTCTTCATCCGCCTCCATTGTAATTGCTTTCTGTGGACAAATCGCATAACATGCTGAACATCCACAGCAATTTTCTTTTTTAGAAAATAATTCTGGTTTATCTCTCATCAAACTTGTTTCTTTCCTCCCCCATCAAACTGCATCCTGATAGCAAGAATCTTACTTCTTCTTCACTTTTGTAATCAAATCGTGAATCATTTTTCTTTTATAAAATCCTACACCCATCATACCAGCAATTAAGATATAACGAATGATTGCAAAATCATATAAAGCCATAATAACAATTCCACAGAATAATACAATTATGCTCAATGCTACAATTCGTTTTGTATTAAACACCCGGTCGATGCCCAACAATTTTTTTACACTGATAGTCATGTAAATATAATGTCCCATGGCATACAAAATATAGCAAATCATAGTTGTATATGCAGCTGCCAAATATCCGAACATCTTAATGCCAATATAATTAAGAACAATATTTAGCAATGCACCGGACATAGAGATATACATGGTAAACTTGTTTCGGTCATAAAAGAACTCAATATTTACAATTGTTGTGTACATATACATAAAACAACCCAAGTGTTACCGGAGGAATTGCATATACCGCTTCATAATATTTGTCATCTGCCAGTATCCGCATCAACTCCGGAGCAAATGCTGAAAAAATTACAGAGCATGCACCAACCAAAAGATATACAAGGAACAAAACATCGTCTAATTCTTTGAATTCTTTCTTTTCCAATTTTTCATATTGCCAAGGAACTAATGCATTATTAATGCTCTGGGTTATAATTTTAAGCAGCATTCCAGTATTATATGCAACACTATAAATCCCTGCAGATGCTGTGTTGACCATTTTTTGAATCATAACTCGGTCAAATTGATCTAGGATATATTGTGAAATATAGTGAAGTAATAATGGCAGATTGAATCCAATTGCAAACTTTGCGTATTCAAATTTAAATAATCGTCCAGCCTTGATGTAGTTGTATGCAAATAAGCTCAATCCAAAAGCAATATTGACTGCTACACATGTCATAATTCTTGCATAGCCCTTTTCCTCAGAAAGCAATGCTGCTATAACACCTACGCCTGCATTGATGACAGTGAATAAGATTGTACGAAAAACAACAGGTTTATATTGAGAGCTTATGTTCATAGGCGTTTTAAGAGTGTAGCAGCATGAGAAATCATAATCATTGTTTCA
>OIXA01002030.1_pt1 | contig 24142 bp, 28 predicted proteins | sample 1587721 | NCBI WGS metagenome assembly OIXA01 (sample SAMEA3888900, study PRJEB22519) | human gut metagenome | biome: human gut; feature: human-associated habitat; material: faeces | place: Denmark | collected 2013
TTATTGCCATGTATGAGAAAGACGTACGAGCCCCAAGTCTCGAAAACCTCGAGGCTATTGCAGATGCGTTTAATGTCAGCATAGATTTTCTTGTGGGCCATGTGGATTCAGGCGAACATAGCAAGATATTTACCAGCAATCTAAAGCGTATCATTGACAGTAGTGACAAACATGACCTCGAGGCGGCCGGGATAGATTTGTATGAGGTGGATCTTATCATCAAGAGGGTAATTCCGCTGACCTTTGACTACGCCTGTGAGCTTTCCGATCAGCTTGGAGAATCTATTGATTCCATGCTTGGAATTGAAAAGTCCGGCATCGCGGAGGACGCCGGACTCTCAGAAATCACAAAAATATTCACTTTACTTGATCCTGATAGTCGGACCAAATTGCTTGAACTTGGTCACCTTTATGCAAACGCTCCACGCAAAAACGAAGGAACTTGATGTATGCCTCATCATCTGCGCCGAGCAGTTGCTGCGAAAGCACTACAAACTCACAATATTCAGATAGTTTATCCTGACTCATAGCGGTGGCTCCTTTGTTGTATTTTACTGTCGGCAGTGAAGCTATTATATCAGACCTCGCAGCAATTTTGTGAGAAAAGATAGATTATCACTTTCAGCAAACTTCGACAGACAGCAGGCTACATACGGGTGAAGGTGGATAATGGGGAGTTCATTATGGAAATCCTGGCAGTTTTCTTTATTGGCGTGACAGTAGCCCTCGTAATTGTTGGTACGATGTTGCACAGGGCCGCAAAAGCTGAAAAGGACCGTCAGCAGGAAACTATACATGCGAGAACGGCGATTTGTCACAAGTTTGCGGAGGACTTCGCAAAAGTCGGCTGGCCTGCGTGGGGATATATAACACACCTTCCTCCCGAGCAGCGAAGTCGGATGGAAAAAGGCATATATTCCAAGCGCATAAAACTTCTGAACTACGACCCGGAAATGCATACAGCCTGCGTCCTCGGAGAGCGCGGTGAGATGTATGACATAGACGTATCTGGGTGTTCATGCCCTGATTTCAGAAAAAGGGGCCTCCCTTGTAAGCATATGTACTTCGCGGTTATAGAGATTTCCGATAAAATTTAACCCTATCGATACAGGTATATATGGTATCGCACGCAAACTTTTTGGGAAAATCATCATGGTATACCGTAGTGATACCTCGCGTGCGCGCGTGCGTGTGCGCGCGATCGTGCGCGCACTGTCTCTGTACCTGTATCTGTATCTGAGACTGTATCTGTATTCTGTTTCTGATTCTGAATATCTACTACTGCAAATCTATCGTTAGAAGGGGGGTGGCGCTGTTGCCGAGAAAACCTGCAAAGCACCCGGCGAAGCCGAAGCGGGGCAAGAAGCTGGAAATCGAAGAGCCAGGCGTTCTCTACGGTCGGTACAGCAGCCACAACCAGAAAGACATCAGCATTGAACAGCAGTTTGAGAAATGCTATGAGCTGGCGGCGGAGTATGGCATCAGGATCATCGACACCTATGCCGACCGTGCCGTTTCCGGTCGCACAGACAAGCGGGTGGATTTTCAGCGTATGATGGCCGATGCCGCAAAAGGGAAGTTCCGCTATGTGCTTGCGTGGAAGTCCAACCGTATAGGCCGCAATATGCTGGAAGCTCTTGTCAACGAAGCACGGTTTCAGGAGTTGGGTGTCCGTGTTCTCTATGTGGAGGAGGATTTCGACGATACTGCGGCCGGACGCTTCGCTGCCCGCTCGATGATGAATGTCAACCAGTTCTATTCCGAGAACATGGCCGAGGACATCAAGCGCGGTCTGTACGACAACGCTGCAAATTGCATGGTGACGAACGGCCATCTGCCCTACGGCTATAAAGCAGACGAAACGCTGCACTATGCCATCGACGAGCCAAGGGCGGCGGTTATCCGGGAGATCTTCACGCGAGTTTCCTGCGGCGAGGCGTTCGTGGATATTATGAGCAGCCTAAATGCCAGAGGCATTACAACCTCGTACGGTCGCCCATGGGGGCGGTCGAGCTTTCAGAAGATCCTTTCCAACGAGAGATACCGCGGCATTTATATCTACGGCGATGTCCGCATTGAGGGCGGCATCCCGAGGATCGTCAGCGATGAACTCTACTTCAAGGTCCAGGAGGCGATTACCACGAAGAAAAATCCACAAGGGCGTCACCGCGTCAATGGTGACTATCTTCTCACCGGCAAGCTGTTCTGCGGGCATTGCAAAAGTCCCATGACCGGCATCTCCGGCACAGGCCGGGCAGGGAAGCTGCACTTCTACTATGTCTGCCAAAAGAGGCGGACCGAGAAAACCTGCCACAAGAAGAATGTTCGCCGCGATGTGATCGAGCTGAAAATAGCACAGGCAATCAGGGACTACGCACTTAAAGATGACATAATCGAATGGATCGCGGATAGTTGCGTAGAAGATCATGATCGTAGAGTGTCAGAAAGTCACCTTAGCGTGTTTGAGGATCAACTCGCAGAAGTTAACCGCAGCATAAAGAATGTCATGTCGGCAATTGAGAAGGGTATTATCACGGAGACTACGAAAGGCCGTTTAATGGAGTTGGAAGCAGAGCGCACCGCCATAGAAGGGAAGATATGCGCTGCAAAAGCGGCTATTGTGCCTACCAATCGGGAAAGACTCGTCGAATGGCTCCGTAGCTTGCGCGAGGGAGATGTGCATGACAAGAAGTATCAAGCTGGACTGTTTGACACATTCCTTGTTGCGGCCTATCTATACGACGATAACCGCGTGAAAATTGTGTTCAGCTTTGCCGGTGATAAGAATACGATTGAGATCCCGCTGGAAGATATCATAGACAGCATAGATGACGAGGCGTCATGTGTTCGTCTTAGCTCCACTTTGAGCCACCAAAAAATAAGAGACACGCGAAAGCGTGTCTCTTATTTTTTGGGTTCACTCATTTCATTCGTTCACCCCAAGGGTAATTAAAATGCTCGGTGGAAGTGAATCCCACCTCCGCCAAGATTTTGCTGCGCAAAATGCTTGCACGGCGCAAATGCGCCGGTTTTGGTATCCGTAGGACATTTAACAGCGCACAAGCAAGTGAATTGCTTGTGCACCAAGGTTTTCGCACAGCGAAAACGCTTGTGACGCGCCGCTTGGCACGCTTTTTTGTTTTTCCGCAGACGGCTTAAAGGTTCACTTGGGCCGCTTTTTTTGTTTACAGTCCCAGGCTCTCGACCCATTTCTGCACGCTTGCCATGCTCTCGCGGCTGCTCAGGCGCTTGCCGGGGAGCCACTTTGTCCCCTTCGAGCAAGCGGATCTCAAAACGTCCTCGCCGCCCATGCCGCTGCCGCCGGAGGTGGCAAAGGGGATGACGGTCTTGCCCGAAAAGTCGTAGCTTTCGAGGAACGTCTCGATGATGCGCGGGGCCTGATACCACCAGATGGGAAAGCCCACGAACACCGTGTCGTACTGCGCCATATCCGCGACCTTGCCCGCGATGGCGGGGCGGCTCTTGGGGTTCTTCATCTCGATGGTGCTGCGGTTCTTTTTATCCATCCAGTCCAAATCGGCAGCGGTGTAGGCCGTCTCGGGCGCGATCTCGAAGAGGTCGCCGCCGGTCACACCGGCAAGGGTCTTGGCAAGCTTCGCGGTCTGGCCGCTGGCGGAAAAATAGGCAACTAAGGTTTTCATTCTACTGCACTCCTATCTATTGAAATTTCTCACTGTTTCGCTTCCGGAAGGACCTCGTTGATGCAGGAAAGCACGTTGAGCGTGCGCGGGAAACCGATATACGGCAGGCACACCGTGAGCGCCGCGAGCAGGACCTCCTTCCCGTTGCCGACGGTGGCGTTCCCGCCGACGTGGGCCTTGACCTGCCCTTCGCAGCCGCCCTGAGAAGCGAGGATCGAGAACGTCAGCAGCTCGCGCTCGTGGATGGTCAAAAACTTTCTCGTATAAAAATCGCCGAAGCAGTAGGCGGAGAGATAGTCCTGAATGTTCTTCTGGTTCTCCGGCGTGGCGGCGTGCATCGCGTCGATCTGGTCGCCGAAGATCGACTTCTGCGCCGCGATGCCATCTAAAAGGCGGCTCTCCTCCGTCACGGTCTGCCCGCTCGTGAGCGGCAGGACGATGCCCTTTTCGGCGAACACGGCGTTCACCGCGTTCACGGCGTTTTCCGCCTTGCCGAGGCCGATGTACGGCGCGCAGTGGTAGACGGCCTCCTTGATCTCCTCAGGCTTCACGCCGCACGCGAGCGCCGCGGCGGTGTGGCGCTTGACCTCGTTCATCGTCTGATTCGTCGTCGCCACGACCAAAATGACCAGCTCGCGCAGTCTGGCGCTGAGCTTTTCCTCCGCGTAAACCTCGCCGTAGATGAGCCGCTCCTTGATGGCGGCAAACTCGGGGTCGGTGACGCCGAGTGCGGACGCTCCGCCGTACAGCGCCTTTGTGGTCTTTTCCGCCTGTTCTGCTCTGTTCATTGCAATGCCTCCTAATGCGTATCCTTTGCAGTCGCGGCACGAATGCTCGCACCGGCTGCTTTTCTGTTTTTTCTGCCTACATTATATAATGTTTTGCCCGTTATGTCGAATTCCCATTTTGAGAAATGCAAATTTTGCGCACACCGCGGGGGAACCGCGCAAAAAAGGAGCATTCTTTCGAATGCCCCTTTTTTTACATAAGGTTGGCAAAGATCGACGCGCCGACGACCGTGAGAAGGCCCGCCACGACGATGGACAGGCTGCTCATCGCGCCCTCGACCTCGCCGATCTCGAGCGCCTTGGCCGTGCCCAGCGCGTGCGCGGCCGAGCCAATGCTCACGCCCTTGGCGATGGGGTCGGTGATGCGGAAAAGCCTGCACACCGAAACTGCGATCACGTTGCCGAAAATGCCGGTGATGATGATCATGGCGACCGTCAGCGTCACGTAGCCGCCGAGCTCTTCGGAAACGCCCATGCCGATGGCCGTTGTGATGGACTTAGGCAGAAGCGTCACGTATTCCTCGTGTGTAAGATGAAAGAGCTTGCTCATCACAAACACGCTGCAAAGCGTCGTGATGACGCCGGAGAGAATACCGGCGAAGATGGCCTTCCAGTTGCTCTTCAGAAGCGATAGCTTTTCATAAAGCGGCACGGCGAGGCACACGGTCGCGGGCGTGAGCAGGTAGCTCAAATACTTCGCGCCCTCATAGAATGTGTCGTAGCTGATGTGCGCCGTCAAAAGCACCGCAATGGTCAGCACCACCGAGATGAGCAGCGGGTTGAAGAGCGCGAACTTGAACTTTTTTTGCAGCAGCACACCGATGCCGTAGGCAGCAAGACTGACAGAGACGCCGAAAAAGACGGACTGTTCAAAAAATGTCATTTCTTCTCCGCCCCCTTCTTGCCCTTTTTGAGTACCGCCTGCGTCACAAGACCGGACACGGCCATAACGACGATCGTTGTCACCGCGGCAATGATGAGATAGGCGACAAGATTCGCCTGAATGACGTCCCACGAAGCCATCAGCCCCACGGCGGGCGGAATGAACATGATGGGCATGATCTCGATGAGAAAGCAGGCCGTGTCGTGCACGTCGCTGAGCTTGATGATGCCGAGCATCAGGCAGAGAAACATCAGCACAAGGCCGTAGATGCTCGCCGGAACGGGCAGAGGCAGAAAATAATTCAGCAGCTCCCCAACAAGCGAGACGATGAGGATGATGCCGAACTCCTTGACATATTTCATGATTTTTCCTCTCTTTGTGTGTTAATTTTCATTGTACGGCGCACACTTTCCCCTGTCAATCGACGAACGGGCGGGATTCCGCCCCGCTGCGCGGCTTTTTCTTAACAAGGTGTATAAAGGCGGCGCAAACGCCGCGCTTTCTCCTCCCGTGTGCAAAATCCCATCTTCTGCAAAAATCGTCCTCCGCTTTGCACAGAACCGCACGCACGAATTTGGTGGAAGCGCCGAACTTGCAGTTTTTTCTCCAAAAGGTGAGCAAATGCGTGAATTTTTACGTCTAATAAGATAAAAGCCGATGCTTCGCCGCCGCTCTCTGCCGGGGCGGCGAAGCGCCGAGTGGAAAATTCATACAGTGAGGATAACACCATGCAAATATCCACACAGCCGCGCAAAAGACTTTTGTTCGCCGCGCTCTTCCTCGCAATTTTGATTCCGCTATTCTTCACCCTTGCGATCCGCTCGCAGCTGCCGCTCCTCGGTTTCGAGGGCGGCTCGCCCCTGATCGACTGGGTACATCAGAATACGACAGGCAGCGGTTTCTTGCGGAAAGTGACCGGGGACGCCACCTTTTACAGTCTTGTGCTCCTAACGAAGGACTCGCGCCTCGGGGCGCTGCTGTTTTTCCAGAGCATCGCCTGTGCTGCGATCGCGCTCGTTCTGCTCTGGCTGACGCTGTACTGCAAAAGGTCCTATCTTGCGCCGTTTACGGTCGCCTATACGATTTTGTCCGCGCTCATTTACCTGGCCACCATGGGCGACTACGCCATCAATTCGCAGGCGGAGGAATACTGCGTCCTGATGCTCTGGGGCTCTTATCTGCGGGAGGGGCGCGGCCTCGGCTCGGTACTCGTCTATCTGGCCGTGGCGGGATGCTATTTTATCAGCCTCGCGCGCAGCCGCAAGGCGGCGTGAGACGTTTCACGACTTTTCCACAGCAAAGGAAAAACGGCGCGGTCTCCCGCGCCGTTTTTTGCTTTTCCGTTTTCACATCAGCGTCATATAGCTGACGCCGTCGAGCGCTTCAAGCGCCTGGATCTCCTCGTCCAGCGTCGTTTTGCCGTTCACCCAGAGGGTGAACGTGCCGCACACGGGGCCGCCGCTCTTCTCCTGCGTCTCGCTGAAGAGGTTCAGGTCCCAAATGTAGTGTCCGTGGCCCTTTACCTGGCGGATGATCTGGCCGACCGTGCTCTTTTTCTCCATCTCGAAATACACAGTGGAGACGCGCTGCGTCTTGCGGATGCGAAGGTCCACGCGCCGCAGCACTTGCATCGCAAGGAAGATGAACGCATAGCAGATGATGCCGCCCGCGTAAAAACCCGCGCCGAACGCCGTGCCGATGATGGCGACCGCCCACAGGCCCGCCGCGGTCGTCAGGCCGCGCACCTCCTGATTGCGCGTCACTAAGATCGTGCCCGCGCCGAGAAAGCCCAGCCCCGTGATGACCGAGGCCGACATGCGCACAAGGTCCGTCTCGCCGATGCCGGCAACAAAGATATTCGTCATCATCACGAGCGCCGAAGCGTCGCTCACGATGATATACGTCCGAAAGCCCGCCGCCTGATTGTGCCGCTCGCGCTCAAAGCCGAGCGTGCCCGCGCAGAACGTGGAGAGCAGGATGCGCACCACGATCGAGAGCACCGTGATATCGGTGAGCTGTTGAGAGATCGCTGCCATAGGATCTATTCCTCACTTTTTGCAAAAAACTGGAAATACCCGCACAGCAAACTATGCCTGCCGCGCAGGAAAGATACCTTTCCGCCGCAGCCTCAGTCGCTCGCCTTTTTGAGCTCGACGTTTTTCTCGTAGGCCACGGTCACGGCGTCAAACACCGCCGCGCGCATGCCGCACTTTTCGAGCGTCTGCACGCCCTGGATCGTCGAGCCCGCGGGCGAGCAAACGCTGTCCTTGAGCACGCCGGGGTGCTGGCCCGTCTCAAGCACCATTTTCGCCGTGCCGAGCATCATCTGCGCGGCATACTGGATCGCCGACGCGCGCGGCAGACCGCACGCGACGCCGCCGTCGGCCATCGACTCTAAGAAGATCGCGGCAAAGGCCGGGCCGCAGCCCGCGACCGCCGAACCCGCGGCATGCAGCTCCTCCGCCAGCGGGAAGAGCTTGCCCGCAGGCGCCATGTAGCGCAAAAATGCCTCCTGCTGCGCCTTGTCGCAGTTACCGCTGCACGCATAGAAGATCACGCCCTCGCCCACGGCGGCGGGCATGTTCGGCATGATGCGGATGACGGGATAGTCCCCGCCCGCAAGCTCCTGAATGCGCGCGATGTCCGGTCCCGTGACCATGCTGATGAGCACCGGCGCGCTCTTGCGCTCCTTGAGCGCCGGGGCGATGTCCTTGAGCACGTCCACGATCATCTGCGGCTTCACGCCGAGGAAGATGTGGTCCGCCTCGCGCGCGATGATCTCGTTGCTGCTCACAACGGCCCCGATGCGCTCCGCGAGCGCCTCCGCCTTTGCCTTCGTGCGGTTGGCGAGCAGCACCTCCACCTCGCCGCTTCTGGCCGCCGCGCTCGCCAGCGCGCCGCCCATATTTCCTGTGCCGATAAAGCCGATCTTCATCATCTGCCGTGTCCTTTCTACACCCATCAGGAGCCCAAGCGCAGCCCTGTACCGCGCCCCGCCCCTGTTTTTATTATCAGTAAAGGATATATCAACCCCCGCCGCCTTGTCAAGCACCGCGCCCGTCAATCACCCGTTCAAAATAATGTTTACCGCACCGCCTTTACGGCCTTCCGGCCCTTCCCTTGCCGCATTAGCTGCCTTACGGCAGCGAACAGGCCCCCGCACTCAAATCGGCGCACCATCTCCCACCCACCTCCCGCCGCATTTTCTGCCCTCTCGGGCAGAAAACAGGCGCCAGCGTCGCAGACTTTCGCGTCCGCAGACGCAAAATAAATTTCAATCGCTTTTTCTGACGTCGCCGTCGTGGCATTACGATTTCCGCGCCCTTTCGGGCGCGCCAATCGTGCCACTTCCTCGAAACCGGCTCGCTTCATCCGCCACTAGCGGCGCTTCGCCGATTTTCATGTGCGTCAGAAAAAACACTTCTCACGGAGCGCGTGTCGCAGACGCCCTACGGGCGGCAAGGCACGAAGCGCAGTGCACCCCCCTCAAAAAAGAGAGGCTGGCCCATAGGCCAGCCTCTCTTTTTTGAAGTCATAATAGCATCGTGACCCCATTCTCCTCGATCCCGATCTCCACGACCGGCGCGCCGGGGTCGTACTCGCCGTCGAGCGTCCAGGGAATGTCCTCGGCGGTCTCCGCCGTCACGTGCTTGACGTGGCGGAAGATGAGCCCCTCGGAGTCGTAATAGTCCTTGTTGATGAGCGCTAAAATGAGCGCCTGCATCGCAGCCGGCGTTCTCGGCACGGGCACGAGCAGCAGCTCGAACTTGCCGTCGTCGAACGACACCTCGTCGGGCGAGAGCTTCATCAGTCCCGCGATCGACGTCGAATTGCTGATCGCACCGAAAAGGTATTCCCCATCGAAGACCTCGCCGTCCGCCGTGATCTTCATGCGGTACGGGCAGAGCGTGTCGAGATTCTTGACGCCCTCAAGGAGGTACGCAAAGTGCCCGAACATATTTTTAATGTCCTGCTGAACGGTGTAGGTCGTTTTTGTGAACGCGCCGAACGACGCGACATAGACGAAGTTCCGCTCGCCGAATTTGCCCACATCGAGAGATCTCGGCTTCATGCGCATGGCGGAGGCCGCCGCCTCGGCGGGATTCGACGAGATATTCAGGCTCGCGGCAAAGTCGTTCGTGCTGCCGCCGGGCAGATAGCTCACGAGCGGGCGGTATTCTCGCGGAATGCGCATCACACCGTTCACCGTTTCGTTGAGCGTGCCGTCGCCGCCGTGGCAGACGACGACGTCGAATTCCGGCCCGAGCGATTCGGCGAGCTCCGTCGCTTCTCCGCGGTGCGTGGTCTTGCGCACGGAGACGAGATAGCCCGCCTCGGAGTAGATCGCGGCGGCGTCAAACAGCGGCGCGAGGGATTTGGTCTTTCCCGCGCGGGGATTGACGATAAAGAGCAGCTTTTTGTCGTCCATGGGTTCCTCCTCGTTTGCTCTTCACAGCATCAGACCGGCAAAGCACCCTGCGCCCTGTCGGTCAAAATCACCCTCTGCCAAAAAAGTCAAGCTCTGTTCATCTTCATTAACAGAGAGTAAAGATTATCATAACACACGAAATGAGCGGTTGCAATTCCCGGCAAAAAATAGTAAGCTGTTTTTGGTATCTTTTTAGCAGTCATTTAACGCCTTTTGCCAAAAAAAGGGGGAGCCCATGAAGCAGAACAAAACCTATCTTCACCTCGGCGTAACGCTGATCGCCTCGGCCTGCGCCGTGCTGGTGTTTTACGACACGTTTTTCCAGTCCCGCGTGCTGCTGGACTTTTTCGACAAGCTGATGCAAGTGCTCTCGCCGGTCATCTACGGCCTTGTGTTCGCGTACCTTCTCGCCCCCATCGTCGACTTTTTCGACCGGTATATCCAAAAGGGGCTGCCGAAGGTCAAGTCTTCGCTCGTCCGGGGGCTGAGCATCCTCGTCACGTGGATCTGCGTCATCGCCCTCATCTACCTGATGTTCAGCATCCTCATCCCCGAGCTGGTCGACAGCACGAAGACACTGGCCGACAACTTTGAAAGCTATTATAAAACCGTCTACAACTGGGTCAACAGCCTTGTGGAGAATCAGACGATCTTCTCCGACGACATCTACTCCGACCAGCTGCTCTCCGCACTCAACGGCTACTACGATAAGCTCGTCAAGTGGGTCACCGACACGGTCATCCCGCAGGCGCAGGTCGCCATCGTCGCCGTGACGGGCGGCATCTGGAGCGTCGTCATCTTCCTCAAGAATCTCCTCATCGGCATGATGATCTCGGTCTACCTGCTCGCGCGCAAGGAGAGCTTTGCCAAGCAGTCGAAGAAGATCCTCTACGCCATTCTGCCCGAAACGCCGTACCGCCGCACGCTGCGCGCCGTGGCCGAGGCTGACCGCATCTTCAGCGGCTTCGTGCGCGGAAAGCTGCTCGACTCGCTCATCATCGGCATCCTCTGCTTCATCTGCTGCTCGATCTTCAAGTTCCCGTATACGCCGATCATTTCGGTGTTTGTGGGCGTGACGAACATCATTCCGATCTTCGGCCCGTTCCTCGGCGCCATTCCGAGCGCATTCCTCATCCTGCTCGTCAGCCCCAAGCAGTGCCTTTATTTCATTCTCTTCATCATCGCATTGCAGCAGTTTGACGGCAACATTCTGGGGCCGAAGATCCTCGGCAAATCCACCGGCATTTCGAGCTTCTGGGTCATCGTGGCCATCGTGGTCGGCGGCGGCTTCGGCGGGGTGCTCGGCATGTTCCTCGGCGTGCCGATCTTCGCGTGCATCAGCTCGCTTGTGAACTGGTTCACGAACCGCAGCCTCACGAAAAAGGGCGTAACGGACGACGCGATGTTCGACCCCGCGCCGCTCGCCTCTCCGGATGAAAAAAAGGACTGATCTCCCCATGAAAACCCTGTACCGTGACAACAAAGGACTGCACCGCTGGCTTTTCGCCTGCGGCGCAGTCCTTGTGCTTTTCTATCTTTTCCGCGGAAACCGCGCGGCCGTCAATTTCTGGGTCTATTCGGTCACGCTGCCCTTGGAGCAATTCTTAGGCCGCGCGTGCGCGGCGCTGCCGTTTTCGGTCGCGGAGCTTCTGTATGTGCTCGCGGCGGTCACGGCGGTCGTGCTGCTCGTGCTGATGGTGCGCTATCTTATAAAGTCGCGCCAAAAAGGGCGCGCCGCGTACCGCTGCGCGCTCTTCGTGCTCGATTTGTTTCTCACAGTCTGCGCCGCGTTCTCGCTTCTCTGGGGCGCGAACTATTACGCGGACGATTTCTGCGACAGAAGCGGCCTTTCGCCCGAGCCCGTCGCGTATGAAGACTTAGTGCGCGTCACGCAGTATTTCGCGGACCATCTCGCCGAGGCGTCGACGCACATCGCGCGCGACGAAAACGGCCTCTTCACCGCCGACCGGCAGGAGATTTTAGACTACGCCGACACGGTGTATGACTGCCTGTACGACGAATTTCCGTTCCTCGACATGCCGGACCAGAAGCCCAAGGGCATCTTCTTTTCGAAGATCATGAGCGCGATGAACTTCACGGGCTTCTATTTCCCATTCACGGGCGAGTCAAACGTGAACATGGACTCGCCCGCGATGCTGCTGGCCTCGACCTGCGCGCACGAGCTCTCGCACCAGCGCGGCATCACGTCCGAGCAGCAAAGCAACTTCCTCGCGGTCCTCGCCTGCACGCGCTGCGACGACGCAAACTACAACTATGCGGGCTGGATGCTCGGCTACATTCACCTCGGCAACGCGCTGTACCGCGTCGACCCCGACGCATGGCAGCAGATTCGCGATTCGCTTCCCGACGAGATCGTGCTCGACCTGCGCTACAACAGCGCCTATTGGGCGCAGTACAAGGGCCTCACGGCCACCGTCACCCAGTCGCTCAATGATAAGATGATCAAATCCTATGGCGATGAACTCGGCACGCAGAGCTACGGTGCGGTCGTCGACCTGCTCGTGAATTACTACGCCTGAGCGCTGCTTGTCTCGCGGTACGATTTCAAGAACTCTCTCGTCCGCTCCTGCTGCGGGTTTTCGAAGACCTGCTCGGGGCTGCCCTGCTCCACGATGACGCCACCGTCCAGAAACACGACGCGGTCGCTCACGGCGCGGGCAAAGGGCATCTCGTGCGTCACGATGACCATCGTCATGTGCTCGTCGGCGAGAGAGCGGATCACGCGCAGCACCTCGCTCGTGAGCAGCGGATCAAGCGCGGAGGTCGGCTCGTCGAAAAAGAGAATTTCCGGCTTCATCGCGAGCGCGCGGGCGATGGCCACGCGCTGCTGCTGCCCGCCCGAGAGCTGATAGGGATAGGCGTTTTCCTTGCCTTTTAGTCCCATTTTGTCGAGCAGCGCCATGGCCTCGGCCTCGACCTCGGCTCTATCGCGCTTTTGCACCGAGATCGGCGCGTCGCAGACATTTTTCAGCACCGTGTAGTGCGGGAAGAGGTCAAACTGCTGGAACACCAGCCCGAACTGCCGCCGCACCTGCGCAAGCGCGGCTTTTCCGGCGTAGACGCTTTTGCCGTTTTCCTCGCGCGCGGCGACGTTTTCGCCATACGCGAGCGTACCGGAATCCATGGTCTCAAGCAGCGTCGCGCAGCGCAGCATCGTCGACTTGCCGCCGCCCGAGGGGCCGATGATCGACACGACCTCGCCTTTTTCCACCTTGAGCGACACGCCCTTTAAGACTTCGAGCGCGCCGAACGCCTTTCTGGCGTTCCGCATTTCAAAAACTGCCATTGCTCTCCCCTCCTTTCAGCGGTAATAGCGCAGCGCCTGCTCCCATTTTTCCATGGCGAAGGCGACCACATAGTTGAAGACATAGTAGAACACCCCCGCCGCCACCAGCGCCAGCATGCCCGGCGTATTCGGCGAGGCAACGATCTGCTTGGCGCGCGTGAACATCTCCACCGTGCCGATGACGGACGCGAGCGACGTGTCCTTGACGAGCGTGATGACCTCGTTCGTCACCGCAGGGATGACGCGCTTGACCATCTGCGGCAGGATGATCTTGAAAAATGTCTGTGCCTTGGTATAGCCGAGCACCTGCGCGGCCTCATACTGCCCGCGCGGGATGGATTCAAGTCCGCCGCGGTAGATCTCGGCAAAATACGCCGCATAGTTGATGACGAACGCGACGATGACCGCCGTGAAGCGCCAGTTGCCCGGCACCGTGACGCCAAGCAGAAGCTTCGGCCCGTAGAAGACGACCATCAGCTGCAGCATCAGCGGCGTTCCGCGCATGATGGAGATATACGCCTTGATGAAGCCGCGCAGCGGCGTCAATCTGCTGCGGCGGCCAGACATCACCGCAAGGCCCAGCGGCATCGAGAACAGCAGCGTCAGCGCAAAGATCAATAGCGATGTGACAAAGCCCTCGGATAATAGCGAAAGCATCGTGGATACAGTCATGGAATGATTCTCCCTTATTCGGTCATAAGCGGGAAAAAGCGGGGGCTTTCGCCCCCGCTCCCTCCCTGAGAAGAGGATGGGCACCTATGAGTTATAATTGGTTTTTACAGTCGCCCGAGGTAAACGTTTTTACTTGTTGATAAGGCACAGGCTGTCGAGCACGAGACCCTGATCGACGTACTTCTGCGCGATCTCCAGCATGGTGCCGTCCTCGGCCATCTTGAGAAGCTCATCGTTCACCGCGTCGCGCAGCTCGGTGTTGCCCTTGAGGAAGCCGATGGCGTACTGCTCGGTGGAGAGGGGCTCGTCGAGGATAACATAGTCGCCGTCGTTGTTCGCGATCTGATACTGCGCAACGCCGAGGTCAGCGGCCACGGCGTCCACCGTGCCCTGGGCGAGGTCCATAAATCCCATGTTGTAGTCGCCCAGCTCCACGACCTCCTTGAGCGACGCCTTGAAGTCCTCGTTTTCGTTGATCGCGTCGACCGCGGAGGACGCGGCCTGCGCCATCACGCTCTTACCGGCGAGGTCCGCGAGCGAGGTGATGCCGCTGTCGGCCTTCACGACCATCACGATGGAGTTATCCACATAGGGGTCGGAGAACGTGTAGTCATTTTCGCGGCCGGTGTAGGTAAAGCCGTTCCAGATGCAGTTGATCGTGCCGCTGGAGAGCTCGGCGTCCTTGCTGTTCCAGTCGATGGCCACAGCCTCGTACTCCCAGCCGAGGCGCGCGCACAGCTCCTTCGCCATCGCGAGGTCAAAGCCGTCGTACGTGCCGTCGGCGGCGATGAAGCCGAACGGCGGAAACTCGGCATCAAAGCCGACGATCAGCTTTTGCGTCTCGCCGCCCTGCGCGTCCTGCGCATCACCGGTATCGCCGGCGGTGTCGTTCTTGCTGCCGCAGGCGGCAAGGGCCAGTACCATCACGGCGGCAAGCGCCATGGCTAAGAATTTTTTCATCGTTTCTTCCTCCTGATTTTTGTCCGGCGCTTGGCCGTTCGATTTAGTGTGGTAACACGATAACACAATAACGCGCGACAGTAAATACACGCACTTTACAAAGATGGAGCGATAAAGCAGCTATCTTTTTGCCGCTTTCCACAGTTTCTGCCCGCTAAACGCAAAAAACGAACGTCCGTTCCCCTCTTTTCCCCGCTTTGCGCTTGTTTCTTTTTTTGCCTTGTGCTACAATGCAAGCAACAATTTTGATCGCAGGAGGCCTTTTTTATGCTGTCTATTGATATCTCCCATGCCGCATCGTTTCTCTCGCTGCCGTATGAAGCGGCGCTGCGCCCGCGCCTGGAGCGCGCGGTGGGCTGGCTGCAAAACGGCGGCGGAAAGGGCTCTGATTTCATCGGCTGGGTCACGCTCCCGCGCGACTATGACAGAGGCGAGTACGCCCGCATCCTCGCCGCGGCGAAGAAGATTCAGGGCGATTCCAAGGCGCTCGTCGTCATCGGCATCGGCGGCAGCTATCTCGGCGCGCGCGGCGTGATCGAATGCCTCTGCTCCCCGAATTATAACTTAAAGAAGAAGTCCACGCCGAACATCTACTTTATCGGCAACGGCCTCTCCTCCGACGCGCTGCGCGAGGTGACGGAGCTCATCGGCGACGACGATTTTTCCGTCAACGTCATCTCGAAGTCCGGCACGACGACCGAGCCCGCCGTCGCGTTCCGCTTCTTCCGCGAAAAGCTCGAGAAGAAGTACGGCAAAGCCGAAGCCGCGAAGCGCATTTACGCCACGACCGACGCGCACAAGGGCGCGCTCAAGTCCCTCACCGATCAGGAGGGATACGAGGAATTCGTCGTGCCCGACAACATCGGCGGACGCTACAGCGTGCTCACCGCCGTTGGTCTTCTTCCCATCGCCGTCGCGGGCGTTGATCTGGATGAACTCATGGGCGGCGCGCAGGAGATGATGTCGCTCTGCTCGAAAAACGATTACAACAATCCCGCGTGGCAGTACGCCGCCATGCGCCACGAGCTCTACCGTCAGGGCAAGAAGGTGGAGCTTCTCGCGTGCTTCGAGCCCGCGTTCCGCTTCATGGCCGAGTGGTGGAAGCAGCTCTACGGCGAGAGCGAGGGCAAGGAGGAAAAGGGTCTTTTCCCCGCGAGCGTCGACTTCACCGCCGACCTGCACTCGATGGGCCAGTACATTCAGCAGGGCGAGCGCATGCTGATGGAGACCGTCGTGCGCTTTGCGCCCGCGGAGCAGCAGATGGTCGTCCCCTTTGACGAAGCGAATGGCGACGGGCTCAACTTCCTTGCGGGAAAGACGATGGACTTCATCAACCGTCAGGCCATGGACGGGACGCTGCTCGCCCATGTGGAGGGCGGCGTGCCGAACATCATTCTGAATCTCGATGAAAACAACGCCCGCACGATGGGCCAGCTCATTTACTTCTTTGAATATGCCTGCGGGCTGAGCGGATACCTCCTCGGCGTGAATCCCTTCGACCAGCCGGGCGTGGAGGCGTATAAAAAGAACATGTTCGCGCTGCTCGGCAAGCCCGGATACGAGGAAATGGGCGAGGAGCTGCGTAAGCGCCTGCGCTGAATTTTTTGAATAAACCTGAAACTTTCCATTCAGCATTGCAAATTTGTTTCATTTATGCTATGCTGATGCCATCAGAAAGACCATCCCCCGCAAAAGAGGCGGGGATCTATTGAAAGGAGTGATTTCTATGGTCAGACTCATCATGGGTGAAAAGGGCACCGGTAAGACCAAGAAGCTGATCGAAATGATCAATACCACTGCGCAGGAGGATAACGGCAGCGTCGTTTGCGTCGAAGCAAAGTCTACCATGACCTTTGACCTGCACTATCACGTTCGTCTGATCTCTGCCTACGAGTACGACCTGTCCAACTACGAGGCCCTGCGCGGCTTCCTGTTCGGCCTGTACGCGGGCAATTATGATATTTCCCACATCTTCATCGACAACCTGTTCAAGATCACCGGCGGCGAGTGCAACCAGGCGGCCGACGATTTCCTGAACGAGCTCGATCGCTTCAGCAACGCCACCGGCGTCAAGTTCACCATCTCCGTCTCCGGCGACCCCGCCCTCGCCACCGACGGCATGCAGAAGTATCTGTAAATTATTTGTCCTTACAGGACAAGCGGTGATAAAAGGGGACCTTCTCTCACGTGAGAGAAGGTCCCCTTTTGAACCCCTAAGAGAACGGCAGGGGCGTTTCGATTTCGCCCCTGCACCCCTAACGACCAAAAGGGAGGGGCAAGACCCCTCCTTTTTGGATTATCCACCCCGCTCTTCTGACGGCGCGGCATTGCTGCGCTCGCCGCGCTCAGGGCTGCTCCTTTTTTAGTTCTCTGCTGTGATATAGATTTCTTCTGCTTTTTGCTGGGCGGAGACGAGGGTTTCTTTGGCGCTGCCGAAGTTTTGGGCATTCATTTGTTCCAACGCATCCGTGATCGCGTTGAAGAGTAAATGGTACAGCTTTGTGTAGTCTTCCATGCGTTTCTCCTCCTAAATATCTGATGTAAACATTATCTAATGTATTAGTCTATATGTCAAGAGAAAAACTGCCATAGACTGATGAAAACATGAGAGAATGGGAGCATCAGATATGGTAACATTAGATGTTTTGTCCCTGCTGGAGAAAAAGGGAAAGACGAAATACTGGCTCTACCACCAGCTGGGGATGAGCTATCAGAATTTCAGTCGCATGGTCAACAACGAGACCAAATCCATCCGCTACGAAAATATCGAAGCCCTCTGCCAGATCTTCGAATGCACCCCCAACGACCTCTTCCACTTCACCGAAGATTAAAACGACCGCTAACGCGGTCGTTTTTTGCTGTCCGGCGGCGAGCGCAGCAAAGCCGCCCCCGCAGGCAGTCCGCCGCTGTACTCCCGTCACTCGCGCCTCACGATAGTAAGGCGCGGTTGCAACATGAATCGACTCGCAGGGACCCGTGGCGAAGCCACGTACACCGCACCCGATTCGGCAAGCGCCGCAGCTCTTCGAGCTACAGGCTGCCAATGCAGCGGGGTCGAGGGGCAAGACCCCTCGCGTTCTCTTGGAGGTCCAAGGGGGATATTCTCTCACGTGAGAGAATATCCCCCCTTACCTGGCAGCAGCGCCAAGCGCTGCCCCCCCTCCGCGCAGCGCGCGGAACCCTCCCCGTTTTCCTGTTTAGGGAAACAAAAAGCCCCCGCCGGGATCGGCGAGGGCTTCTTGCTGTGTTGTGTGTGTATTTTTAGGAGGGAGAAAATCACATCGGGGGGAGTTCCCCTTTGCAAGTATTAAGATACCAGTCAATCTTGGCTAAAGTTTGAATCGGTTGTAAACAAATTATGAATACCGCCGGAAATTTTGCACATTTTCAGCCCATGAGCGCGCAGAGCACGGAAAAATCGAGCGGTTGGAGCGCAAGGTCGATGCCGTAGCCGATGATGCGGGAAAGCTCGCGGATCTGCGCGTCGATGTCGCGCGTTGTGACCATGACGGTCTCGTGGCCGCGCAGGGCGGCGGGATCGACGTCCGACTTTCCGGCCTCTTCGAGCACGTCGAGCGTCAGCGTGGCCGCGTCGACGACCGTGGGAACGCCGATGGCGTAGACCGGCACGCCGAGCGTATCACGGCTGAGGGGACACCTGTGATTGCCCACGCCGCTGCCTGGGACGATGCCCGTGTCAGAGAGCTGCACCGTGGAGCAGAGCCGCATGAGCGAGCGGGACGCGAGCGCGTCGATCGCGATGACCGCGTCGGGCTGCACCGCGCGCACCGTGCCGCGCAGCGTCTCCATCGCCTCAATGCCCGTCCGGCCCAAAACGCCCGGCGTCAGCACGCTGACCGAGCAGAACGCCGAAAACGCGCCGTTTTGCCGCAGGTGGCGCGTTACAAGCACATGCTCCGCACTCCTCGGCCCGATGGCGTCCGGCGTCATATTCGCGTTGCCGAGTCCCGCGACGAGCACGCTTTTGACGTTCTCGCCGAGCAGCGCTCGAAGCTCCGCCCCCATGGCGCGCGACGCGCGCTCGAGCAGATCGTCCGCGTTTTTTTGCAGCGGCGAGAGGTCGAGCGTCACATACCGCCCGCGGGGCTTGCCGAGCTGGCGCGCCGCGCCCTCGGTGTCGATGCGCACGCTCGTCACGCTGCACCCGCGGCGGAAGACCGTCCGGCTGTCCACGCCGGAGAGTGTCTGCGCGCGGCTTTTCGCACAGAGCAGCTCGTGCGCCTCCATGGCAAGATCGGTGCGGTATTGGAGCATTCTGCCTCTCTCCTTTTACTAAATCTTGTTTTCTTTCCCTATTTTATCCACAAAGTTTTGTGTCATACAAAAAAATCAGAAAATTTCGAAAAAATGCTTGCAATTTCTTGCATTCTTTGCTAAAATACCATTCTGCACGGTGGATTTTTTGTCCGCCGGCGCGAATTCCAACCGGAGGAGGTGTTTGGTTTGCCGAATATTAAGTCTGCCAAGAAGCGCGTTCAGGTGTCTGGTGTGCGTAATGAGCGCAACAAGGCCGACAAGTCCGCACTGAAGACCGCACTCAAGAAGTTCGAGGCGGCTGCCGCTGAAGGCAATCGCACCGAGGCCGAGGGTGCTTACAAGGTCGCAGTGAAGATCGTGGACAAGTCTGCCGCGAAGGGTCTGCTGCACAAGAACAACGCTGCTCACAAGAAGAGCGCCATGACCACCAAGCTCAACAGCATTGGCTGATCGAACCAAACAGCGAGAGACGTCCGCGAGGACGTCTCTTTTTTGTCTGCCGATCAAAAGACTGCTTTTGGAGCCGCTTATTTACAATTTGTTCACACGGTTTTCAAGTTTTAGCCATAAATCGCTGGTATCTTAATACTTGCAAAGGGGTTACGTGATCCCCGATGTGATTTTCTCCCTCCTAAAAATACACACAACACACAGCCAAAAGCCCCCGTCGAAAGACGGGGGCTTTTGGTGTCTTGCGCGGGCAAAGCAGAATTTAACGCTCCCACCCTGCAACTTTAACTCCAAAAACCTTGAACTCGCCAGACACAAATGAATCGGGATATGTGAGATAATAGGTTTGTGAGAAACCCAAACTGCTATAAGCATCAATTTCATCAGCAATATGTGCGCCGCCAAGCACTATAAGCGGAGCTTTTCCAGGGTCTGTGCTTCCAATTAAAAGCAAGCCCTCAAGGGCAACAAAAAATACCCAGCAAATAAAAAATGCTAAAGCTGCTTTCAAAGCTTTCTTTTTCATATCTCCCCTCCAGATTAAATCCCGATCCGTCTTATTCCGATATAGATGGTTTTGCACAAAAGGGTTCTGTGGGTATTTTATCATGTTTGGCCCGCGGGCGCAAGGACTTCCTAACGGTTTGCCGTTGGCGGCGGGCGCAAAAGCCGATGCAGAGCGCGGGGCGGCGGCTTGCGTTTGCGCGCGCGGCATGGTAAAATCAGGGAAAGATCCGCGGAACGCGGCAAAGAGAAGCACACAACGCGAACAAATGAGGGAAATACACGATGAAACGAAGAATTTTTGCGCTGCTTGCGGCGCTGTGCCTGCTCACGGGCTGCGCGGGCAAAACGGAGCCGGACGCACCGGTCGTTGACCCCGCGCCGCCGACGGTCGACCCGACGCCGGTCACGCCGACAGAGCTGAGCGAGGCCGAGCAGGCTGAGGCGCGGATGCGCGAGCGCATCGCGGGGATGTCGATCGAGGAAAAGGTCGGGCAGATGTTCTTTGTCCGCTGTCCCGAAATGGGCGCAGCGGAGGATGTAGCTGCCTACCACCTCGGGGGGCTGCTGCTCTTCGGGCGGGACTACAAGGACGCAGACGGCGGCTGGCTGAGCGCGGAGGGGCTGACGGCGAAGCTCGAGAGCTATCAGGCCGCGGCGGAGCTTCCGCTCTTCATCGGCAGCGACGAGGAGGGCGGCACGGTGACGCGCGCGAGCCGCGACCCGAAGCTCTTCGCGCAGCCGCTGCCCTCGCCGCAGGAGCTGTATGCCGCGCGCGGCATGGACGGTCTTGCCGCGGAGACGCTGGACTATAACAAGCAGCTTCTGGCGCTCGGCATCAACGTAAACCTTGCGCCGGTGTGCGACGTATCCACCGACGCGGGCGACTTCATCTACGCGCGCTCGTTCGGCAGAGACGCCGCGGCGACGAGCGAATTTGTGACGGCGGCGGTCGGCGCGATCCGGGACGCAGGGGTGGCGGCGGTCCTCAAGCACTTCCCCGGCTACGGCAACAACGCCGACACGCACACGGGCGTCGCCATCGACAAACGGCCGTATGAGACGTTTGAGCAGAGCGACTTCCTGCCGTTCCGGGCGGGCATGGAAGCGGGCGCGCCGTTCGTGCTCGTGAGCCACAACGTGGTGGAGTGCATGGACGCTGCGCTGCCGGCGTCCCTCTCCCCCGCCGTGCATGAGGTGCTGCGGGAGACGTTGGGCTTTGATGGCATTGTCATCACGGACGACCTCGCGATGGACGCGGTGAAGCAGTACGCGAACGGCGAGGCCGCGGTGCTGGCGGTGCTCGCAGGAAACGATATGCTCATCACGAGCGACTATCAAAGCGACATTCCCGCCGTGCTTGCGGCGGTGGCGGACGGGCGCATCGCGGAGAGCGACATCGACGCGCACGTGCTGCGTATTCTGCGCTATAAGCAGGCGCAGGGGTGGATCGAATAGGATTTTTTGGAATTTCGGAACAAAACGACGCGGTTTTGCGTCAAAAGATGCAAAGGTCCTGCTTTTGGAAGAGGCAGGACGGAAACAGAAAGGAGCGAAAGAAATGAAAAAGTCTCTGCGAAACAGTATTCTCTTGCTGCTGACGGCGATGCTGCTGACAGTATCGGCCCTTGCCGACTCGGGGCCGAAGGCCCAGCTGACGGTGAAGGTCGAAAACGCGCCGAGCGAGCCGTACTACCTCGATCTTTTGGAAAAGGGGGATTATCAGGGGCACACCTATGGCTCCGGAGACGGGGATGACACATACAGCGGGCTGGATTGGAGCTACTCCGAGGAGGAGATCGCTGCACTGGACAGCGAGCTGCTGGACGCGCTGCGGGCGGCGGTGCCGGAGGGCTGGCACGCCTGCACCGCGCAGGGCACCAACGGTGCGCCCATGTGGGGCGACCTGATCGGCAGCGACGCAGGCGGGGTGCGGCTCCATTCCTTCCGTTACCATGGCGTACCGGATACGTATCGGATCATTCTCGTAACAAAAAGCGGCGAAAGCTGGGTATCCGGAGTCCTGCACCGGGCAACGCTGCAATCCAGCGCAACGGTGGATTGGGCGGCAAGGACCGCCAACGCGCCCAGTCCGGCCATGGCCTATGCGCTGCAATTCCTGTGCACCCTCCTCCCTACCCTGCTGATCGAGGGGCTACTGCTGTTTGCCTTCGGCTACCGGAGCAAGAGAAGCTGGCTGGTATTTCTGCTGGTGAATCTGGTGACACAGGGCGGCTTCGCCGTCTATCTCGCCGTAACGGTGTTGAATCACGGTGTAAGCGGCTGGTCTTTGATCTTCTATATTCCCATTGAGGTCATCATCACACTGGTCGAATTGCTGCTGTACCGCCGTCTGCTGACGGAAAAAAACAAGGCGCGAGCCGCCGTGTACGCCATCGCTGCCAACCTCTGCTCGGCCGTGTTTGGGCTCTGGCTCATTGACCCGCTGTGGCATTTTATCGTGTCGATCTCTTAAAAATGAAAGGAATTTTCCCCATGGAAACTGAAAAGCTATACTACGCGGACCCGTTTTTGACGGACTTTACCGCTACGGTTCTGGACTGTCAGCCGGGTAAAAACGGCTATTTAGTCACATTAGACCGCACGGCCTTCTACCCGGAGGGGGGCGGACAGCCTGCCGATCACGGCGTTCTGGACAGAGCGGCTGTGACGGACGTCCATGAAAAAAACGGCGTGATTCTCCACAATGTGGACAGAGCCGTGGAAATTGGGAAAACTGTCACCGGCGCCATCGACTGGGGTCGGCGGTTCGACCACATGCAGCAGCACTCCGGAGAGCATATCTGTTCCGGGCTGATCTGCCAGCGGTTTCACTGCGACAATGTGGGATTTCACATGGGCGCGGACATCGTGACCATCGACTTCAACGCTGATATTTCCTGGGAGGAGCTGTTGGAGATCGAGGCTAAGGCCAATCAGTATCTTTATGAAAACCACCCCATCGACATTCAGTTCCACCGGGGAGCGGAGCTGGAGGCCATCGACTATCGGAGTAAAAAGGCGCTGGAGGGGGATGTGCGGATCGTGGCCTTCCCCGGCGCGGACTGCTGCGCCTGCTGCGGCACCCATGTGCTGCGGAGCGGGCAGGTGGGACTGGTGAAGTTCCTGTCGGTGCAGAAATTCCGGGAGGGCGTGCGGATTGAGCTGCTGTGCGGCAAACGGGCGCTGGAATACCTGTCCAAAACATGGGAGCAGGCCAAGGCCATTGGCCAGCGGCTCAGTGTAAAGCCTGTAGACAGCGAGGCGGCTGTGGAGCGGCTGGAGGGCGAGTTAGCCAATCTGAAGCTCCGCTACGCTCAATTGGAGGAGTCCGTATTTGAATCCATGGCAAAGGAGCAGGCGGGAAAGGGCAATGTGCTGCTGTTCCAGCCTGCCATGCGGCCGGACAGCGTACGGCGGCTGATGGATGCCGTGTCCAAGACCTGCGGCGGTCTGGCGGCAGTTTTCGCCGGAGAGGAGGGCCATTACGCCTACGCCCTGGGCCAGGCGGATGGACAGGACATCAGCCCTCTGGTCAAGGCCATGAATACGGTGCTTCACGGGCGGGGCGGCGGACGGAACGGCTTCGCTCAAGGCAGCGTGGAGACGGAGCGGAGCGCCATCGAATCGTTTTTCAAGGAGAATGGATATGGAATATGTGATTAAGGAATTGCTTCACCCGGAGGAGGATGACGAGGCCAATTTCATCTACTCGGAGCTGGACAGCCAACGCCGGGAGACCCGGCGGGTAGAGCTCTACCCCAACGGGCTGTGGTTTGCCTACGGCGACGAGCATGGCCGGGAGGAGGCCCTCTCCGCCGATCCCTTCCCGGAGGACGTGCGGACGCTGAACGTCCCCGGGGAGGTGTCCGCCCGCACCATTGCCCCCGGTGTGTTCCGGGAGGTGTGGGACCAGGCCGCGGAGCGGCCCGACGGTTTTCTGGGCATGTTTTTCTGACAGCAGCCAAAAAACACGCCGGAAACGGCACAGCACGGCGCCTGAGGCGCCGGGAGGACGTATGAAGGATCAGAGTATCTCCCTGGCAGGCGGCTGTTTCTGGGGCATGGAGGCCCTGTACCGCCGCCTGCCGGGCGTCACGGACGTGGTGTGCGGCTACGCCAACGGCGACAGCGCCGCCCATGCCAACTACGAGGATGTATGCACCGGCATCACCGGCTTCCGGGAGGCGGTGCAGGTGACCTGGGACC
>OIXA01002031.1_pt1 | contig 24140 bp, 16 predicted proteins | sample 1587721 | NCBI WGS metagenome assembly OIXA01 (sample SAMEA3888900, study PRJEB22519) | human gut metagenome | biome: human gut; feature: human-associated habitat; material: faeces | place: Denmark | collected 2013
GGCGGCAGCGCGAACATATCGGCATTGATCCTTCGACAGGTCGCAAATCAAGAATGAGAGTCTTCCTGCCATCTACGGGCGAGACTTGAATCTTGAAAGAAGTGATCTGGAAGCCGGGCCATGGATCGAGAGATTTGAAAAGTTGCCCTACAATATTGGTCATAGCGCTCATCCTTTTTTCGCGGTTCTTCTCTAGTAACTTGAATCTGCCTGAAATTGGGAGTGAGCGCTACTTTTTTTCTTGGAGGGAGTCGACCAGACTTTTTCTTAAAAGTCAAGGCCGCGTTCCACGGACTTCCGAGAAGAACCTTTTTTCAGGGACCAGTCCCTCAAAAAAGCGACGGATTCCGGAAGGAATCCGCCTGTGCGGAATGCACGAAATGGGAGAACTTGCTGAGAGACCTTGTGAGGAACAGTGTTCGCCTGCGGCGTTGAGCACGGCGACCATGTCCTCGAGGTACATGCGGGCGCGGTCAAGCGGAGACATCGTCAGGGCAAGGTTCGCGTTGCAGACCTCGATGGAGATCGGCAGGTGCTTGAGAAGCTGCACGAGGTAGGCAGCGCCGGTGCCCGAAGACAGGCGGAAGTTGCGGGCCTGATAGAGGATGCCGTCCATCGTGTCGGGCATTTCGGCCGTGATGTCGCACATCTGGCAGTACTTGAGCGAGCCGGCGGGCAGGTTGTCGATGTCCTTGTAGTCGTTCTTGGCGCGGTAGAAATGGATCGGGTCGACGAGGCAGCCTGCGTTCGGACGGTTGATCTTGCGGAGGATCTCACCCTGCTGCTTGACGGTCGAGACGTTGCATCAGGGCATCGGCTCGATGCTGAGGTTGAGGCCGTACGGATGGGCGAGCTCGCAGAGTTCGGCGTAGTTGTCCGTCAGGCGGTTGATGTCGGGGTCGTTGCCTGCGCAGAGCACCTGAGTGGCGCCGAGGCGGGCGCCGGTTTCGAAGAAGGCCTTCCAGTTTACGGCACGAGTGTCGGGCTTGATGCGGAGAATTTCGATGTCGAGGACCTTGATGCCGGTGGCCTTCAGATTGGCTTCGACTTCACGGATCATGGGCGTGTTGCCGATCATGTCGTACTGCGTTTCGGTCGGGGTGGCGGGCACGAGGCGGATGCCGACGTGGCTGTAGCCCGCCTTGGCGGCGCAGAGCACCTGATTGGCGGGAGAGACGTCGAGAATGGTGAGGGCGGCCAGACTGATCGGACGCGGAAACTTCAGTGGCTCGTAGCTACGGTCCTGGAGCGTGACGGGGGCGACCTTCGCGGAGGCGGCACCCTGAAGGAAGCGGCGGCGATTCGAAAGCATGATGTTTTTCTCCTTGGTTGATATGGTTGAGGCGCCCTCCAGGGACCGTGTCCGGCCCCGCGCCCTAAGCATGTCCTTCATCCTAAAGAACTAATCCGAACGCCGATACGGCTCGTGGGAGGTGGCCGCGAGCGGTGGCGAAAACCCTCTGTTCGGGAAAACCAATCTGGTCAAGGCACACACGAAGGGATAGCCTTTTCAGTAATCACTTTTCCGAAGGCTTCTGATGCACAGCCAAAAGCAAATTCTCCTCATGATCGTCCTTGCCGCACTTGTCATGCGCGGGCCCATCAATGCAGTGGGTCCGATGGCGCCCGTCGTTCGCGATGTCTTCGATCTGCCGTGGGAGGCTTTCGGCGTACTCGCAGGCATTCCGACCATGGCCTTTGGACTCTGTAGCCTCGCTGTCCTGCCGCTTGTGGCCGGATTCGGAAGTAGAACCTTCGCCGTCGCTGCTCTGACCGGAGCCGCACTCGGATCCTTCGTCCGATGCATCGAGTGGATGCCCGCTCTCTTTCTCGGAACGCTGATTCTGAGCGTTTCAATCGCGGGCCTGAACGTCTGGGTTCCCTCTGTCATCAAGGTGGTCTTTCATGACCGCCAGTCTCAGGTGATGGGCGTCTATACGGCGGTGCTCAGCATCAGCGGCCTGCTGGGTACGGCCTCGGTCATGCCGGCTCTGGAGGCGGGCGGCGTCTGGTGGGGTCCTTTTGCAGTCTGGGGATTGGCGGCTCTTGCGCCGCTTGTCTGGGCAGTGGGTTTTGGAGGCGTTCCTCTGCCCGTTCCAGAACGGAAGGAAAAGCGTCTCGAGAAGAGCGGAGCTCCCGTTGCACTTCTCGTGTGGTTCGTTGCTATTCAGGCGGGGCTCACCTTCACCGTTGCGTCGATGATGCCCTCAGGGCTTGAGGCTGCGGGCTTTTCCAGACCTGATGCGGTCAATGCCGTGACGTTCTACCTTGGCGCCATGTTTGCCGGATCTCTCGGGTGCGGCTTTCTGCCTGTGGCGAGAACAATCTATCCTGTGGTCGGCGCCGTTTATCTGACGGGGCTCTGGATCTGGATGGAGGGGGTCGGAGGATTCGCAGGCCTCATGGGAGCGGCGCTTGTAATGGGCGTGCTGCAGGGAGCATTCGTGACGATTTCGCTGACCGCCGTGACGAAGAAGACGCCGGAAGCTGACATTCTTCGCGTGACGGGGCTCGTTCAGTGCGGCGGTTACCTGCTGGCCGGCCTTGCACCCATGATGGCGGGCGCCTGGGCTTCGGCCTTCGGATTCGGCCGCATGCCCGTGCTTCTCATGATCCTCGTGCTCATGTGGTGCGTGGTGGCGTGGCTTGTTGCGGGAAGACCTGATGCAACGGGGGGTGCGCCTCGGCGTAAATGTGCGTGTCTACCCTGACTGAAGATCAGACGTGAATGATGAGGAGCCTCAGTAAGAGCTGAAGCTTTTAGAATTATCCGAAGCGAACTTGAGGACACTGTACGTCGTGACTGCATTTCCCGTCCGCCTTAAAGCGACATGTCTGGCATTTCTTTTTGGCGCCTCCGCCGCAATTGCCGCTGAGACGGGGATGGTCGCACCCTCCGGGGACGCTTCAGGTGTCGTGCGTGTTGGACTTGTCGACACCTTTACACCGAGCTTTTATATTGACGTCTATACGCCGCTTATCGAGTCGCTCAAGGCCGGACTGCCGCAGTACAGGTTCGAGACGAAGGAGATTTCTCATGCCGATGCAATGAAGCCCGAGTCTGTGGAGAACATCGACTTCGTCATCGTGTCTAGTGGAGGAGCGCGCATGCTTTCGCGTGCGGGGCTCCAGCAGATTGCAACGCTTCGCAAGAGTCGATGTGCAGATGTTAGCCGCAGTGTAGGCGCAGTCTTTCTCGTACCGGCGGGAAGTCCCGTGCAGACGATCGAAGACCTGCGGGGCCGCAGGGTGGCCGCGACGGCACCTTGGTCTTTTGAGGGGTGGCTCATTCCTCAAGGAGAGATCGCCAGACGTGGGTTCGATCCCGAGGACTTCTTTCGTGAAGTGACTTTCACAGAATGGAACTTTCCCGATGTGCTCACGCTTGTGGTGACGGGCATGAGCGATGCGGGCGTGCTTCCTGCGTGTGAGCTTGAGCAGGCGGTCAGAACAGGCGTTATACAGGCCGAGGATGTGAGGATCGTCGGCGAACGTCCCGAAAGGGCGGCAGGCGGCTGTGCAACTTCGACCGAACTCTATCCCGACCTAATGTTCGCTTCTTCCCCATCGGCGGATCCCGATGTGGTGAAGGCAGTAACTGTGGCCCTTCTTTCGATGCCTGCCGATGCCAATGGTCTTGACTGGCTGTCAAACACTCGCATGCAGGGGGTGGAGGCGCTTCTTGTTCGGCTGAAAATCGGTCCATACGCCTATCTGAGGGACAATTCGATCACGGCACTTGCGCTCCGTTGGCGCAATGAGCTTGCGGTCATGGGGCTGGTTCTGCTTCTTCTGCTTGTGCATCACTGGCGCGTCAACCGTCTTCTCAAGCGCAGGACGGCAGAACTCAGGGCTGAGGAGAGTGCGAGAGGAGCGGCCGCCGAAGCCCTCAGGGCCAGTCAGGAGAACCTCGCGCTTGTTGAGCGTGCAGGCATGGCCTCTCAACTCGCCGCCATGTTTGCACACGAGATCAAGCAGCCTCTGACGAGCATCGCCAATTATCTGACGGGTATCAGGTTGATGATGAAAATGGGAAACTTTGATGTTCCCAAGTGGACCGAGGCTCTGTCGGCAGCCGAGCACGAGACGCACAGGGCGGCGGACATCATCGAGCGCGTTCGCACGGTTCTTCGAAAGGAAACGCCTGGATTCGAGCCCGTCGACGTACGGGGTCTTGTCGGTGAGGCGCTGAAGCATGCGGGGCACTTGTCCGAGGTGGTCGACGTAAAGACCGTGTTTCCTGACGAAGAGGTACTGGTGAAGGGGGATGCGCTTGAACTGGAGCTCGTGGTTGTGAACTTCCTCAAGAATGCGGTCAGGGCGGTTGCTGATCTTCCCTCTCGGAGCTCGATTGTCGTTGAGGTCTTCTGTCAGAACGAGATCGTTGAGGTGAGCGTTCTCGACGAAGGACCTGCCGTCTCCGATGAGGTGTTCGGAGCGCTGGGCAAACTTACGAAAAGCGTTAGCAAGGAAGGACTTGGGTTCGGACTTTTCATTGCATCCTCTATTGCCGAGATGCATCGGGGCCATCTCGCCTTTGCGCGCAGAACTCCCCAGGGGCTGAAGGCCTCGCTCGTGCTCCCGCGACTGCGGGAGCTCAACATCAACAATCAGGAATGGAAACATGAAGCAGGTGCCTTTGATTCGCATCGTTGACGACGATCCTAGCGTGGGAGCATCCTTCAGATTTGTGCTTGAGGCCGTGGGCTATCAGGTGAGGACCTATGAATCCGCAGCTGAGTTTCTTGACGGTGATGATCCTACCCGCGAAGGCTGCATGCTTCTCGACGTGCGCATGCCTGGGCTGTCCGGTCCCGAACTTCAGACAAGACTCGCGGAGATGAAGTGTGATCTGCCGATCATCTTTCTGACGGCTCACGGCGAAGTCCGCATGGCGGTGGAGGCCGTGCAGGCAGGGGCCCTCGACTTTCTCGAAAAGCCTGTCGATGCCGAAGCGCTTCTGCCGCTTCTCGCACGAGGGTGTGAACTTCATAGGCGGAGAAGGGCTGTCGCAAGGGATCTGAAGCGGGCTGAGGTTCTCTGGAACGAACTCACTGATGCGGAACGGCGGACGGCAGAGCTTGTCGCCAAGGGGCTCCCCAACCGGCAGGCGGCTGAAATTCTGGGCCTTTCGGAGGACACCGTCAGAAGCCGAAGGGCGTCAGTGTTCGGAAAGCTTGAGCTTCACAATGCAGCAGAACTCTCTGAGTTTTTGCATGACATGGCGGAGCTCAAAACTGAGGCACACTGGTGGAGGACGGCAGAATGAGGAGGCGGACTTTGTGCGCGGCGAGCGCGCTTGCCATGATGACTCCTATCCCTGTGAGCGCGTTTTCGTTCGCGGAAGACGAATTTGACGTCGTGGTGGCGGGGGCTGGCGGTGCGGGGCTTGCCGCCGCACTTTCAGCCGCCGAGCAAGGAGCGTCGGTGCTGCTTGTCGAGAAGATGGCGGCGATCGGCGGCAACACGTTGCGTGCAAGCGGTCTGTTCAATGCGTCTGATCCTGCCCGTCAGGAGCCGATGGGTATCACGGACTCCCCTTCCTGGCACTATGAACAGACGATGGCGTCAGGACACGGCCGAAACGACCCGGCTGTTGTGAGGCGCTTCGTGTGCGAAGCGTTGCCAACCTTGAAGTGGCTTGAGTCTCTTGGCGTTCGATTCATGCCCGAAACTGTCGCCACCTGGGGCGCAGAATGGCCGCGCGGCCACAAGCCCACGCAACCGAGGGGGCAGGCCTACATCCGGACGCTTTCCTCGGAGTGCATAAGGCGTGGCGTAAAGATCCGCACAAGATGTGCCATGACGAGGCTTCTAATGAAGAACGGCCGAGTAGCAAGCATCGAAGTCGAGGATCTTTCCTCCGGAAGAGGGAAGGACAAGATGGTCTTTCATGCCAGAAAGGCCGTCATTCTGACGGCGGGAGGCTTTGCGGCGAATCCTGAACTGGTGGAAAGCTACAGGGCTGACCTTGCTGGCATTCCTACGGACAACAATCCTGGGAGTACGGGCGAGGTCATGCTTGAGGCGATAAGGGCTGGTGCCGCTTCGAACGCGCTCGAATGCATTCAGTGCGTGCCGGGCGCCCCTGAAGGACGGGGCTTCCAGGTGAGACTTGATCTGGACGCGGGCCGTGTTCTGATGGTGGATGGCGGAGGACGCCGCTTTATTGACGAGGACGGCTCGCGTGACGGACTCGCGAAGGCGATACTCGCCAGACCCAGAGGGTCCGTCTGGATGGTGACAGACGATGGCGCGGTCAAAGCCATGGATCTTATCAGCAGAAAGGACGTCTACAGAGGGTTGCAGACGGGCGACGCGCTCCGTGCCGATTCCTGGGACGCATTGGCTCTGCTGATGGGTGTCGATGCAGATGCGCTCAAGGACAGTGTCCGTGTTTTCAACGTCGAAGCAGGCATGGGCGGCGGCAAGTGCGCGCGTGTACGCTGCTTGCAGCTGTCGGAGCCGCCCTATTGGGCGTCAAGAGTCGTCCTCAATATTCACACGACGATGGGAGGACTCGTCATTACGCCTGACGCACAGGTTGTTGGACTCGACGGCAAGCCGGTGACCGGACTCTTTGCAGCCGGGGAGATCACGGGGAGCGTGCACGGTGAAAACCGCATGGGCGGCAATGGCATCGCCGATGCGCTGACTTTCGGTCGGATTGCGGGAAGGACGGCGGTTCTCAAGCGTTGAGATCACTTTTTGTCAGGCTTGTCAAGATCCCGATGTGCTTTAGATTCCGTCGGGAGGAGCCTATAGTCGATTTCAAGCGATGCGGGAGCACAACCGCATCGGGACCATAAAGACTAATGGAGAACAGGCAAATGACTACCTCTCGTCGTGAATTCTTCAAGACCGCCGCCATGGGAGCGGTTGGTGCAGGTGCTGCATTCGGCACGGTTGCCGCTGAAGCCAAGGCTGCGGCCCCCTCCAAGTACGACATCATCATTTTGGGCGCTGGTTGTGGCGGCCTCACCTGTGCCGTGCGCGCGGCTGAAAACGGCCTCAAGCCGCTTCTTCTTGAAAAGATGGCCATGCCTGCGGGCAACACGATTTATGCTGCGGGCTTCCTCCTTGGCGTCAACACCTCCTTCCAGAAGGCCAAGAATGTTCAGGGCGATTCCGCCGAACAGTTCCTCAAGGACTGGATGAAGGTCACGCAGGGTAAGGCTGATGAAAAGCTCGCTCGTGTTGTTTGCGAAAACGCCGATGCCACCCTTGAATGGCTTCACGGTTATTGCGGCATCAACTTTGCGGCTGGTTCCAAGCTTGTCTGGCCGATGCTTTCCCGCGCACATCTCGTTGTTGGCGAACACAAGCCGGGTGGCGGCGAGCTGGCCCTGACGCTCATGAAGAAGGCCAAGGAGCTTGGTGTCGAGATCTGCTTCAATACGAAGGCCGTGGCACTGCTTTCCGATGAAAAGACGGGCGCCGTGAACGGTGTGCGCGTCAAGACGAAGGAAGCTCTCTCCGAAATTCATTCGAAGTTCGGCGTCGTGCTGGCCACGGGCGGCTTCTCCGCCAATCAGGCCATGGTCACGCAGTACATCGGTTCGGGTGGTGCCAAGATGCCGATCCGCGGTTCGCGCATCATCGCAGGTGAGAACATCAATCTTGCGCTCCCGTTCATGCCGAAGATCGTCAACGTTGACCAATACCACTGCGGTCCGATCTACGGTCCGACCGGCGCGAATCCGCTCAACATCGTCAATAACGGCATCTGCGTCAATGACAAGGGCGAACGCTTCACGGACGAAGGCCAGACCTACGTGCAGATGTCTCGAGACGTTGCGGCCATGACCAAGGCCAACTGGGCGTACATGATCGTCGACCAGGCGGGACATGACGTGCCGATTCTTGCCAACGACTGGGAGTCCTACAAACGCACCAAGGCTCCCGTGTACGTCGGTCAGACGCTTGACGAAGCGGCCGAAAAGGCAGGTCTTCCCGTTGACGCCGTCAAGGCCACTGTCAAGGCTTACAACGAGGCGATCGCTGCGGGCAAGGGCAAGACCCTGACGCCGGTCAACACCCTGCCGAAGGCACGCACGGTTGAAAAGGCACCGTTCTATATCGTTCCCTTCCAGGGGGGCATGACGGCTACTTTCGGCGGTCCGCTCATCAACGTCAAGGGGCAGGTGCTCGATACGGAAAACCACGTTATCGATGGTTTGTTCGCCATTGGCAACGCTGCGGGCGGTCTCTTCTACGACAACTACATTGGCGGCGCCCAGCTTACGAGTGCGGCGGTGTACGGCATCGTGGTCGCCGATTTTGTCAAGGCGGCCAAGACTCCCGCCGGCAAATGAACGGCTTCAGATGAACTGAGCTGCCACAGCGGCTGTTGCTCTTGAGATGAGCGCAAGCATGCCGCTCTCATAAAGGGGACTCCTTTGCAAAAGAGGAGTCCCCTTGTTGCCTGATGCTCCCAGCTTCGCGGACGGCGATTTGCAGGATTTCTAAATCAGAATCATTGTCATTGGCCTAAGTGTTCGCGTATGATTGAAGAACGGCCTCCAGTCGGAGGGTTGACTGAACCATTTGCGGAGAGACAAAAGAATGTTCAAGAAGACTATCGCCATGACCGGCGCTGCGGCGCTTTTGGCCCTGGGCCTGACGGGCTGCGGTGCAACTCTGGGCGGAGGCGCCCAGTCCGAGGAGGCTGGCGCGTCCGCAGACAACCAGCTCTGCGTAATTCCGCGCACGCCGACCCCGCAGCTGCTTGAGGCCGTGTCCGCGGGGTTGAAGACTGCGGGCTATGAAGTCAAGGTCCTGCCCGAAGACGCCAAGACCGACGCCTGTGATCATTGTGTGCTCTACGGCCTCATGCTCAACGAGAAGCGCGACGGCGTGAAGGCCTTCGTCTTCCAGAGCTTCAAGAACGGTCAGCCTGAGCTTGCCGCCAACGCTCCCGTTGAAAACAACCAGGTGAACCTGCAGCAGGTCGCGCAGTATGCGGTCGAGTTTGCAGCGGCGCTCAAGAAGAATGCTGAGGCGGGTGGCACTCCTGCGGCTCGGTAATTCCTCTCTCCGGAAGAACAGCGGCATCCGGCAGGCTTGCGGGTCTGCCGGATGTTTGTTTTGGCTAGCGGACAAATACGTTACGGGATGCGTTCCGGGGCTGTTCTCAGCGCCTCGGCGTGTAAAATGCCTGCCTTGTACAAACACCGCTTTTCCTGCTCCTTTCTCATGTCCGCCTCCCACATTCCCCATCACGTCGCGATCATCATGGACGGCAACGGCCGCTGGGCCAAGTCGCGTCTGCGTCCGAGGACAGAGGGGCACAGGCAGGGCGTCGAGGCGCTCAACCGCGTGGTGGAGGCGGCCGCCAGGGCAGGCATCGAACGCCTGACGGTATTCGCCTTTTCGAGCGAAAACTGGCGCAGGCCCGCCGCAGAGGTCTCGATGCTCATGAAGCTTTTCGCACAGGCGCTCCGCCGCTGGTGCGAGCCGCTCGCCGAGGCGGGCGTCAGGCTTCGAGTCATCGGAGACAGGACGGCCTTTTCCGATACGGTTCGCGAGGCCATCGCTGAAAATGAAGCTGCCACTGCGGGTGGCACGAAGATGGAGCTCGTCATTGCGGCGAACTACGGCGGACGCTGGGACTGCTGTCAGGCGGCGTCCGAATGCGCCGCGGCAGGGCTTGAGATGACGCCCGAGAATATCGGAAGGTTCATGAGCGTGCCTGATGTCGATCTTTTGATTCGTACGGGCGGCGAATGCAGGATTTCCAACTTTCTTTTGTGGCAGAGTGCTTACGCGGAAATCTACTTCACCGATGCGCTCTGGCCCGACTTCGGCGAGGACGACTTGAAGGAGGCTCTTCGCTGGTATGAGGGGCGCGAGCGCCGCTTCGGTCGCACGAGCGAACAGCTCAGGAACGGCGGCTGAAGTCAGGGGAGTTTTCCGACTTTCCGACAACATGGATGTAGAGACGGCCTGCCTTTCAGCGGGACTTTCTTGTGCGCTCCAACCGAAGAGGCGGAAGAACGGGAGTGCTCGTCTTCGCCTGAATGCAGCCGCGTTTTCGGCTTTCTGGGTTTCGGATGCAGGACATGAGGCCTGCAGTGAGGAGCGGGCGCAGGCCTGAACAAGACGGTGTTTTCAACGCGCCCCTTTGAGGAATTCGGCCACGCGAGGTCCTGCATTGGCTAAAATGGCAGGATGCTGGCCTTTATATGAAAGGCGACACCCCCATAGACATACAACGCGCCGGTCACGAGAACCGGCCGGAGGTTCCTTCATCATGTTGCTTACGCGCGTGATCACCGCAGCCGTGCTGCTGGCCGTTCTGACGCTCTCGATCTACATTGGTCCGTTTGCCTTTGCAAGCGTCATGGCCATTGCCTTCGGCGCCACGCTCTATGAGTGGCTGCGCATCGGCGGCCTCGGTCCCCGTCCCGCTCTTCTCGTCGCCGCCGTCGAAATGGTAGTCCAGCTTTCGCTCTACTGGGCGGGTGCGCTTGACCGCATGAACTGGTTCCTGATGCTCATGAACGGCTGCGTGATGCTGGCCTGGTTCGTGATCTTCTTTGCGGAACTCTTCCATCGTGAAAACGGCTTCAAGGTCTCGCAGCGCCAGTGCCTCTGGTCCGCCGTGACCTTCGTGCCCGCCGCCTACCTGTCGCTTCTCTGGCTCTTTGAACAGGGGGACTGGGTGCTCGTCCTCTCCGTGCTCCTTATCGTCTGGGGCGCCGACATCTCCGCCTACTTCTGCGGTCGCGCCTGGGGCAAGCACCGCATGGCGCCCGCCATTTCGCCCAAGAAGACCTTCGAGGGCGCGATCGGCGCCTACGTGATCGTGATCGTCTTCTTCGCGCTCACGTACGTCTTCTGCGTGCAGCAGAACGTCTTCACGAACTACCTTTTCGACAATGCGGGCTTCCTGTGGGGCGTCGGCGTGCTCGCGATGCTCGTTGCGCTCTCGATTGCCGGCGACCTCTGGGAGTCGATGCTCAAGCGCCTTGTCGGAATCAAGGACTCTTCTAACCTGCTGCCCGGCCACGGCGGCTTCTTCGACCGCATGGACGCCTCGCTCCCCGTTCTGCCTGCCACGGCCTTCATCATGCTGTGGATCCAACTGATCGTTCACTAAGCCTGAACTGAGGATCATGCAGAGGGCGCGGTACCGACAACTCGGCCCGCGCCCGTGCTTATTTTGGACCCTGATTCATGACCGACGCCTACAAAGTCCCCGACCTTGCGCCCGGCGCCTTTCACCGGGCTGAAGAGACCGTGCGCCGCTCCCGCTTCATTGTGACGATGGCGAGGGTTTCGAGTCCCGAGGAGGCGAAGGCCTTCATCGACCGCATCCGAGAGGAGCACGCGGGCGCCACTCACAACTGCTGGGCCTACAACGCAGGCGCTCCCGGCGACACGGCTCAGGTGGGCGCGAGCGACGACGGAGAGCCAAAGGGCACGGCGGGACGTCCCATGCTCACCGCACTCCTGCACAGTGACGTGGGTGAGGTGGCGGCCGTCGTGACGCGCTACTTCGGCGGCATCCTGCTCGGCACTGGAGGTCTTGTCAGGGCGTATCAGGGTTCGGTCAAGCTCGGACTTGAGGGCCTTCCCGTCACGCTTCGCGAGGACATGCGCCGCTTCGTGGTTTCGATCGAACCCCATCAGGTTTCGGACTTCCAGCACTTTCTCGCCGAGGCGAGGGGACGCGTGCAGTCGTCGGACTTCCGCTTTGACGCAACCTTCGAGGTGCTCGTCCCGTCGGACGAGGCGGTCGCCTTCGTCGAGCGCCTGTCGGAGGCCACGGCGGGCGAAGCGCTCATCGATCCGATTGACGAGGAGTAGATCCTCAGGGAGATTCAAGCCCGGGAGAATCCCATGAATGTGACTGCATCTGTCAGGCTGCAAGTCTTCGCAAGAGAAGGATCGCGTGAAAACATCGCGGTCTAGAATGGGATCATGGGCAGTTCGCCCTGCAGGATTTGCCGGCCGCAAGGCCTAAATAGGACGAGAGGATTGGTTCGCCGTGCGTTTTGCAATTTTTCATGCCGTCTGTGCGCTCTGGGTGCTCTGGCGCTTCTGGCTTCCGATGAATGCACCGCGGGCGGTGAAGGTCGCGGGCTTTGTTGTGACGCTTCTCATCGCCGCCTTTCCCGCCGTCACCGCCACGTTCTTCGGCGGGCTCGTTAGCCCCGAGCTGCCCGCCTGGGTGCTGGCCGCCGGCAACGGCTGCGTCTTCGCGCTCACCGTGCTTGCAGGCCTCACGCTGCTTCGCGAGGTCGTCATCTTTCTGTCCGTTCTGGCCGGCCGTTCGGGAGAGCGCATGCATCGCTTCGTGCAGAAGGACAGGCGCGTGGCGATCGGCATGACGGCCGCGGCCGTCGGCATTTCGGCCTTCGGTCTTCGGCAGGGACTCAGGGTTCCCTGCGTCAAGGAGATGACGGTTCCGATCGAGGACCTGCCTGCGGGACTTGAGGGTATGAGGATCGTGCAGCTCTCCGACCTGCATGCGTCGGCGCTTCTGCGCGCGCCCCACATGAAGGATCTCGTGGCAAGAGTCAACAGCCTCTCGCCCGATCTTGTCGTCATCACGGGCGACCTCGTCGACGGCGAGGTGGACGTCAGGTCCGAGGACGTTGCTCCGCTCGCGGAACTTCGTGCACGGCACGGCGTCATCGCGGTCGAGGGCAATCACGAGCACTACCTTGACTACGAAGGTTGGATGAAGAAGATTCCGTCGCTCGGCATAAGGCTTCTGAGAAACGAGTGGAGGGCCGTCGAGCACAACGGGGCCACCCTTGTCGTGGGCGGCGTGACGGATCCTTGGGCAAGGCGCTTCGGACGCGAGCTGCCCGATCCCATCAAGGCCTTTGCGGGCGCACCCGAAAAAGGACCGAGAATTCTTCTTTCCCATCAGCCCAAGCACGCCCGAAAGTACGACGAGGCTGTGCGTTTTGACCTGCTGCTTTCGGGGCACACCCATGGCGGGCAGCTCTTTGCGCTCACCGAGCTGGTGGCGATCCTCAACGCGACCTTCGTGCGGGGCTGGTATGCGCTCAAACATGCGAGGCTCTACGTGCATTCGGGCTCGGGCGTCTGGAACGGCTTCCCCGTGCGCGTCGGGGTACCGAGCGAGATCGCCGTCTTCACGCTATCCCGAAAGGCCTGAGGCTTAAGGCCCGGGCGTTCGGCCGCGGGTAAAATACTGCGCAGAACAATGGAAGCCTGACGGCAAGGACCGCAGGCCGACCGACAGGAACCATCGAATCAACAACTGACAAGGGGCAACATGACACAGTCCATCACGATTCTCGGCGCAACGGGTAGCATCGGCCGTTCGACGCTTGACGTCGTCTCGCGCTATCCCGAGCGCTTCAGCGTTCACGCCGTGGCGGGCGGCTCCCGCGTGGAGCCGCTGGTGGACGTCTGCCTCTCTGCACGTCCGAAGCGTGCCGTCATTGCGGATGCCTCGAAGGTGGTGGAGCTGGAACAGGCCCTCTGCACGGTCGGCCTCGGCGACATCGAGGTGCTCGGCGGCCCCGAGGCCGTCTCCCGCCTCGCGGATGATCCCGACACGGACGTCGTCGTGCAGGCCGTGGTCGGCGCCGCGGGCGTTGCGCCCACCTTTGCGGCCGCTCGCGCGGGCAAGCGCCTTCTTCTTGCCAACAAGGAGAGCGTCGTCTGCGGCGGCCGTCTTCTGATGGAGACCGTCAGGAATTCGGGCTGCGAGCTTCTGCCCGTCGACAGCGAGCACAATGCGATCTTCCAGTGCCTCGCGGGCGCGACTGAAAAGGCGAGGGCGGGTGCGAGGATCGTCCTTACGGCCTCAGGCGGCCCGTTCCGCGGCCGCACGAATCTTGAGGGCATCACCCCCGAGCAGGCCGTCGCTCATCCGAAGTGGTCCATGGGCCGCAAGATCAGCGTCGACTCCGCGAGCCTCATGAACAAGGGTCTCGAGGTGATCGAGGCGCGCTGGCTCTTCGACTTCGAGCCCGAGCGCATCAAGGTCGTGGTCCACCCCGAGAGCATCGTGCACTCGGCGGTCGAGTTCGAGGACGGCGCGGTCATCGCGCAGCTGGGCTCGGCTGACATGCGCACGCCGATCGCCTACTCCCTCGGCTGGCCCGAAAGACTTGACGGCTGCGCGAAGCGCCTGAGCCTTGCCGAAATCGGCAGGCTGACCTTCGAGGAGCCCGACACGAAGACCTTCCCGCTTCTTCAGGCCGCCTACGATGCGCTGTCCGCCGACAACGGCGCGACCATCGTTCTCAACGCTGCCAATGAAATCGCCGTCGAGGCCTTCCTCGAGGGCCGCATCGGCTTCACCGACATCTTCAGCACGGTGCGCGGCATGCTCGAGAGCATTTCGGCGCCGCTTCCCGGTTCGGTCGACGAGATTGTCGAGCTAGATCGTGCTGTGCGCATCAAAACGCGCGAATGTCTTGCAAGACTTTGAATATACGTCGCCGTTTCGGCTTAGCCGTCATGGATAAAAGGACGGAGAAATTCACCATGTTGTTTTCTCTGCAAAAATGTTGCAGGTACAATAGCGCCATGGTCGAAACCGTTCTTCACCTCAGGAAAGAACGCACCGCTCTCTCTTCCAGCAAACTCCTGCATCTTAAGAAATGCTCGACCCTTGCATGTCTCTTATAACTCGTCTCAAATCCAAGCTCAATCCCAGTCTTCTTAGGCTAGTGACTTATCTGAAGCCCCATCGTGGCAAGATCGCGATGTCAATCGTCTTCATGATCGGAGCTGGTGCCGCTTCTTCCCTCATCGCGATGCTGCTTGGCAAGCTCACCGACGTCGGGTTTTACGATCAGGAAGCCTGGATCGTCGTGGCTGCGCCTATTGCGCTCATTTTCATCTCGGTTCTGCATGGCGGGAGCATGTTCATGAGCAATTATCTGCTCGGGAAGACTAGTCAGGCCGTGCTTGTAAAACTCAGAGGGGAAATCTTCCACAAGATCTTGCGTTGGCCTGCCGCCACTTATCAGAAGAATTCCACCGGTAACATCACGTCAAAGTTCATCTTTGAGGCGAATGTGGCACTCTCGAATGCGAGCAAGTCCTGCATCATCCTGGTGCGTGACAGCGTACAGGTGGTGGCGCTCACTTGCGTGCTCGTCTGGAACAACTGGATGCTCGCCATTGTGAGCCTCATTATTGCGCCGATGATTTTCAAGTTGCTCCGATACATCTCCAAGCGAATGAAGACGATCATGGAGACCTGCCAAGCGTCCTTTGCTTCCGTTCTTGAGCGTGTGAAGGAAGTGTACGAGGGGCATCGCCTCGTCAAACTCTCCGATACCTACGCTCTCGAAATGGATCGTTTCAAACGCATCAATGACGGCGTGAGCAAAATGATGATCGACATGACAAAGGTGACCTCCATGGGGACGCCGCTCACGCAACTGATTTTTATGTCAGGAGTTGCTCTGGTACTCGCGTTCGCGATGTTCCAGATCAGCCAGGGGGTGATTACCATGGGGGATTTCGTGACCTTCCTGGCGGCGCTTCTTCTTCTGATGCCGCCGCTTCGAAATCTCGCGGGTGTCAATTCTGGTTTCGTGATGATGGCGGTGGCAGCCGAAAGCATCTTTGCGACGCTCGACGAAGCCGACGAGACGGATGAGGGCAAGGTGGATTTGACCACCTGCAAGGGTGACTTCGTCTTCGAGCATGTCTCGATGCGCTATCCGAATACCAAACGCGATGCGGTTCACGAGTTCAATCTAGAAGTCAAAGCGGGCGACTGTATTGCCCTGGTGGGGTTGTCTGGGTCTGGAAAGAGTACGCTCGTGCACATGATTCCGCGTTTTTGGAATCCTACAAAAGGTCGGATCTTACTGGACGGTATTGACATTCGGGACTTGAGCCTTGAGTCGCTTCGCAGGCACATTGCCATCGTCTCGCAGGATGTCATGCTTTTTGACGACACAATCCGCAACAACGTACTTTACGGCTCACCTGACGCTACGGAAGCCGAAGTCTGGAAGGCGTTGGAGGATGCTTCTTTGGCGGATTTTGTGAGAACCCTTCCAGAGGGGCTCGACACGTTGGTTGGTGAAGGTGGCAGTAGGCTCTCCGGCGGCCAGAAGCAGCGCCTGTCGATTGCGCGGGCGTTTTTGAGAAATACTCCGATTTTAATTCTGGATGAAGCTACCAGTGCGCTTGACAGTGAAAACGAGATGAAGATCAAGGGAGCGCTCGTCTCATTGATGAAGGGACGAACGACGTTTATGGTCGCGCATCGCTTTTCAACGATCGAGCACGCTACGAAGATTGTGGCGATGGCCGACGGTGTGGTCAAGGAAATGGGCGCGCGTGCCGAGTTGCTTGAACAAAACGGTCTCTTTGCCGAACTTTTGCGACTGCAGTCACTGGAAAAGCGCGAAGAGAAGACTGAAAACAACAATGAAGGTAAGACGGATGGAGGGGAGCTGGCATGAAGTGGATGGAGAAAGTGGATCCTGATCTGCGCCGTCTTTATCGATATTTTCTCCCGCATAAATGGCGGTTGGCCGTGGCGGTCGTCTTTTTAATGGGGTCTGCCAGCATGTCGTCCGTGACGGCGACTTTGCTCGGTAAAATGACTGACATCGGGTTTTATCATCAGGAAGGCTGGAATATTTATGCAGCACCGCTTGCGCTCATTGGTGTGACTCTGGGGTTTGCCATCTGTACGGTGATGAGTACGGTTCTAATGGCCAAGGTAAGCCAGGCCGTGCTGGTCAAACTGCGCATGCAGTTATTTGAAAGCATTTTGCACTGGCCCGATGCTGAATATCAGCGGAATACAACGGGGCGAATCAGTTCCAAGTTCGTCAACGAAGCGACGATGGCGCTGTCGGGAGCGGCACAGTCATTCATCGTATTGGTGCGTGATTCGATTCAGGTCGTGGCGTTGCTGTCGGTGCTTTTTTGGTATGACTGGCAACTTACGCTTGTGACGTTCGTCATCATTCCGGGCCTCGCGTTGACCCTGCGCACGATTTCAAGGCGTATACGAAAGATCGTGAGGGAAAGTCAGGAAACGCTCGGCAAGATGATTTCGCGAGTACAGGAGACCTATGAAGCCGAGCGTCTGGTCAAGGTGAGCAATACCTATGACTTTGAGGAAAAGCGCTTTGCAGAGGTTAACGAACACATTTTCAAACTGACGCTCAAGAACATCAAGATGACAGCTGTGACGACCCCCGTGACGCAAATGCTCACGATGGTGGCCATTGCCTGCGTTGTTGGGATGGCGCTTTACGAAGCGCAAAAAGGATTATTGACGATCGGGGAGTTCATCACTTTCCTCTCGGCATTGTTGCTGATGAAGGCGCCGATTCAACATCTCTCGGGACTGAACGGCACCTTTGCGAGTATTTCCGTAGCTGCCAAGAGCATCTTCGATACGATTGATGCTGAAAGGGAGAAGGACGATGGTCCGGATTTGCTGATTCAGCCGGGCGGTGGCACTGTTACGTTTGAGAATGTGACGGTTGTTTACCCTGGCAAGGATGCCCCAACGTTGAAGTCTTTTTCCTTGGAGATCAAGCAAGGCGAACGCGTTGCGCTGGTAGGTCAGTCGGGCTCGGGTAAGACGACATTGGTTAACCTGATAGCGAGGTTCTTGGAACCGTCGGAAGGGCGAATTTTGATCGACGGTCAGGACATATCTAAGGTTTCGCATCGCAGCTTGCGCCGTCAGATGGCGTTTGTGACTCAGGATGTCGTACTCTTTGATAGTACGTTGAAAGATAATCTCACATACGGTCTGGGGAATGTAACGGAGTGCGACATTCAAAAGGCATTGGAAGTAGCATCACTGACGGAGTTGGTGCAAGCGTTGCCTGAGGGGTTGGAGACGCGTGTGGGCGAAGGAGGAAATATGCTTTCAGGAGGTCAAAAGCAACGAGTGTCGATTGCTAGAGCATTTCTGAAGAATGCACCGATTCTGATCATGGATGAGGCAACAAGTGCCCTGGATAGCAAGACCGAGCAACAAGTCGTGAAAGCTATGAACAGATTGAGGGAAGGGAGAACTTGTATTACTGTCGCTCATAGATTGGGGAGTGTAATGGAAGCAAATAGAGTCTTTGTGATGAGTGCAGGAAAAGTCATTGAAGAGGGTTCACCACAGAAGTTAATTCAGATGAAAGGCTTTTTCTATAGGGCGGCTAAGGATCAGTTATTAGCGGGGCGCGGTAAACCTTAGCCTGGATTTTTAATAAGGCGGCTCCGCTAAACGGTGGAAGCCGCTTTTTCATACCAGCCCACCCCGCATGACGCAAATAGATACGCTGCAAATGCAAGTATGAAAATGCCTGCAAATCTGGATTTATGATAAAATAAAAGGAACAAACCGAGATCATCTTGAAACATAGATCATCGGTAAGTTCCTTTTATGTACCTTAATTCTACACCATGCACAGACGGCTTCAACCGTCAAGTTCATATCCGCAACAAGAATAGCTGCGTAACAAATTGTATCGAGCTGTTCAAGGCCTTTGACTTCCTGCGCCAGTCAGGTGGTTATGACATTATCAAGAGCGTCATCGCCCCCACGCTTCCCTACAAGAAGTGTCGTGGCGGACGCACTCAGTTCGGCAACTTCATCCAGCGTCTGGCCGGCATTCTGATCGGCAAGGAAGACCTGAATGACCACGACACCATCGACGATGATCCTGCCTTTTTGTCTGCCGTGGGGTTGAGCGCCGCATCCGGCTGAGCGACGCTCTGCAACTTTGAAAACTCTCTGCAGCGCCACCCGTTGACGGCCATGCAGCAGGTGCTCCAAGACCTGTTCGTGCATTACGCCCCCAAGCATCCGGACATCCTTTGGGTCGACGTCGACTGCACCCCGATCTACGTTTACGGCAACCAGGAAAACAAAGAGTTCTCCGGTCATTATGGTGACTACTGCCTGATGGCCATGGTGATCTTCATCAACAACTTCCCCGTGTACGTTACGTTGGATCGAGGCTGTCAGGATGGACGTGCCATGCTCGAGGAAGTCTATGAGGAAGTCATCGACTTCCTCCGTGAGCATTATCCCGACACCCCCATCGTATTCCGGGCCGACAGCGGGTTTATTCGCGAAAGCCTCGTGCGTGGGATCGTCGAAAAAGGCGCCTACTACCTGTTCGGCTATGCGCCGAACCGAGCCATTCAGAAGTTCGCCGATACGGAATGGGCGCCTGAAGTCATCAAGCAGTATGCCCGTCCGGGAGACGGCATGCTTGTGCTGCGCGCCTTGGGAGAGTACGAGGAGTATCGGCCGAAGAAGTGGACGGCTAACGCACACAAGAACCTTCGTCTGATTCTTCGCGATCAGTACGCTCCGAAGCCGGCCATTACGGTGCGTCAGAAGCAAGAAGGCGATCGCCCGAAGGAAGCGGACCTGCGTTGCATCATCACCAACATTCCCACTGAGGATGACGGTAAATGCGGTCAGCTTTGGCGTGCCACCTCTGCCGCCATCTACGAAGATCTCTACTGCCGTCGCGGCTCTGCCTGTGAGTTGAAGTTCCACGAATTGAAGGACGAGAGCAGAGCGCAGCGCGCCAGTGCTACGCGCTTTCTGACCAACTTCTATCGCCTACTTCTCTCAGCGATTGCATACACGATCATCGTGGCCATACGCCTGAAGATCTTCTCTCGCTTCGAGTACAACCTTAACTTCCCAGCCTAAACACACTCAACCTCCGTACTACCCTAAAAGTCGTCTAATGCGGCCACGATTCAACTGACACCAAGCAGCTTGAGGAATAGCTGATTGCGTTTGGTTGTTTCCGTGGTCCATTTCGAAGCACTGTCGTTACCTGTCGTAGCAACGTAGTCGACGCAACGGAACCAATCAAGAATTTGAATCAGTGAGTGCTGATCGAGCCAAGCAAGCAGCTTTTCTTCGAGATTCAACTCTTCCTTCGTTTTCTTTTCAGTGCTCTTTTGGGCAAGCCCCTTTTTCACATCCTGAATTCTCTTCGTCAGGAAGCAGTGATAGCCCAGCCCGACGAATTGTGCGAATTGTCTGCCGTAAAGGTTTTCCGGATACCACGTTCTGGGCTTGCGTCCGTCGAAGCTGTCCTTGTAGGTCGCGAACAACTCTTCAATCTTTTCGCGGGAGCGGTATGCTTTCAGAGCTTCAAAGGGATCGCGAATTTCGTTGCTCACGAGGACAAAGTACCCCCAGTATCGCTTGGCTTCTTCGATCTTTTCATTCTTGAAGGAAACCTTGACGCCTTTGCTTGTGCGCTTCACGATGAGGAAGTTGTCGATCAGCTTCTGGGCGGCAGGTCGGAATTCTTCAACACCATCTTCCAAATCTTTCTTGATTGAAAAAAGGCTCTCCTTGAGACATCTTTCTTGAATCGGAGCTGCTTCCGGCTTGTAACAAACATGAACATACAAGCGCCGGGTGAATGTTTCAGTCTGTCCTGCTTCGTAGTTGCCGCGCGTGCGCTGACGAACGATGCTGAAATCGTGCTGGCGACGACGCATGACGGCATTGACACCGACATCAAACGGACAGGAATTTTCGAAAGCGCCAATCTCTTCGCGAACAGCATCAATTTCTTCACGAACCCATTTGTCGGTGCTGTTGGCGAGCATCAGGAACTTCACGTGCTCCCGCGCGAGGTAAGTCATGTTGGCCTGACAGTAAAAGCCGTTGTCAGCCACGATAACCGGTGCAGAGAGGCCCAGCACCTCAAGCTGCCGTAGAGAATTTGCCAGCGAGATCTTGTCCGGAATGTTTCCCGGCTGCTTGCTGAAAGCTACCGGTTCTCGATTCTCAACTGAATACAGGACCAGAAGCTTGATCGTATCCAGTCCGTCGCCATCCTTGTTGAATCCCTGACGCGCTTCGATTTGATTCTTCGAATATGTAGAAAAGGTCGTTGTGTCCAGAGCCAAATTCAAGCCCGACGAGGAAACTCTTTGAGCACGGCTTCGAAAATAGGCTTGCACGCCTGACTCATTACGTCCGACAGACGCAAAAAGCTTGCCGTACACATCCTGCGTGATGGGGTACTCGTAAGGCAACGGATTCATCATCTGCCACGTCTCCATGCGAGGCAGCGTATCACCATCAGTGGCAACCCAATATCGGGCGATTGAACTCAATTTCTGAGCATCCCCAATCTCGAAGCATGTCTTCAGATCCTCATCGATGCCCGATTCCTTTCCGACCCATTCGAGAATTTTCTGCAGTCCGACATGCGTGCGCACAGCTTCAACCGGAGGCTCTACAACCTCAGAACGCGATTTTTTGGGGCGAGTCGGGATCATTTCCGTCGTTCCGGCCAGGATTTTTCCAAGAAGTCGGGTAGAGATCGTCTTGGTTTTCTGCGTCTTGGCGTCATATCCGGTAACGCGTTCATACACGTAAACATCGCCATTCGGGCGGGTGTCACGACGAATTCCAACATGCTTTTTTCCAGTGAGAGGACGTCCCATAATCTGCTCCAATGGTGTACCTGTATTATATTATAGGTACACCATTGAAGTCAATAAAAAAGTCCGTGTGTTTCACCTGAACTACGGGTTGCCTGCTCAATAAAAAGCTGAGTATTCGAGTTCCCGACTTGCTAAGCCCATGATTTTATTGCCAAAAATAAATCATGGGCTTTTTCATATGTGTTAAAATGCTCTGTAAATATTAGATGCAGAGCTTAAATGGAAAATTCTCCAAAATCCGGGTTTCCTTGGGGAAGCTCTTCAAAACCCCCATCGTTCAGAGATGGGGGGGGAAGAGCTATAATTGATAAATGAGTTATGAAGATAAAACCACCACAACCCTCGACGGCCGCAAGGCCACTCCTGAAGCCCAGCTCGAGCTTCGCCGCCGCTGCATTGTTTACTTCCGTGATGGAGTAAAGCGCGCCGAAATTGCACGCAGACTCGGATTGAGCCGTCAATGGGTTACCAAGATCATCAAGATATACCAGACTGAAGGCTTTGACAGCGCCGTTGCCGGCAAGAAGCGCGGCCTGAATGAGGCCGCGGCATCAGAAAAGCGTCGGCTCAGCCGGGAAGAAGAAAAGAAGGTCGCCAACTGGATTGGCGATAAGAATCCCGCGCAGCTGAAGTTCGACTTTGCCTTGTGGACGGCCAAGGCAGTGCGTCAGCTCATCTACAGAGAGTTCGGCAGACAGCTCGACCTTTCAACGGTACGCCGCTACCTGCGTTCGTGGGGCATGACGCCTCAGCGTCCGAAAAAGAAAGCGATTCAGCAGGATGATGCTGCGGTCCAGCGCTGGCTTGAAACAGACTACCCGGCTATTGCTGAGCGTGCCAAAAAGGAAAAAGCCACCATTTTTTGGGAAGACGAAACCGCTGTCCAGCAGGACACCAATTGGATCCGAGGCTACGCGCCGCGCGGAAAGACGCCGACGATCCTTCATGATCGCCGCGCCTGCTACGGCGCTCCCGTCATGATCTCGGCCGTGAACAATCAGGGGCTGTCGGCTTTTGCTTTTCAGCGAAGCGCCGTGCGCCGGTATTCATTCATACGCTTCCTGCATCGTCTCATCAAGGACTACGGTGGAAAGGGCAGAAAGCTCTTCGTCATCTGCGACAACTGCAGGATTCACCACGCAAAGCTGGTCGCCACCTGGTGCGAAGCTCATAAGGAAGAAATCGAACTCTTTTTCCTTCCCTCGTATTCGCCGGAACTGAACCCCGATGAGTTTCTGAATCGTCAGCTCAAAACGAGTCTGCGGGTGAAGGGCCGAAGAATCACGAAGAAACGCTCGAGCACGCAAAGGAGATCACCTCCACCTTCAAAAGTCAGAAGACCCCTATTCGCGCCTGTTTTACGAATGAGAGTACCCTCTATGCACAGGCGGCCTGACCCCAAGCGCCACACAGCACCATCCGTCAACTATTTAATAAACTGAAGCTTGAGGGCCGGTGCTCGTGCCGTTGGCTGAATAGCAGTGAAAGCCCTGAGAGCCGGTTATCTCCGGTAACCCTGCTTCGAGGTATTGGCCGACCTAGCCATGATGGCGGGCAACGAGACCACGGATTAGCTTTTCCCATTGATCCCATACGTTTTTCGGAGCGTATGGGATCATATCTTTTTTAGCTTGCTTGCCGAGTTTCTCGCGGTATCCTTCATCACACATCAGGCGGGCTAGCCCCATCGCGATAGCTTCAGGCGTCTCATCACAGAGAAGCCCGTTTTGCTCGCTTCGGATCAAAGTGTTTACCGACGGGCATCCCTCCCACCCTATGGCAGGAAGTCCGTTCGCCATGGCTTCTCCAAGCGCAAGGGGAAAGCCCTCATACTTCGAGGGGAATGCAAAGATAGACGCCCGGCGCATTTCTTTGTCAGGAGTGTTAGTCGTTCCGCACAGCTTCACCTGTTTTTCCAAGTGATTTTGAGCAATGATTGCTTCTACCTTCCGATTAAAATCAGGCTCTAAGAAACGCTCACCCCACAGTTCTAGCGTCCATTCCGGAAAAATACGGCTGATCTTTGCGAAGGCTTGTACAAGCAGGTCTTGCCTTTTTTGGTTCGGGTCGAATCGTGCGACGTTGATAATGATGTGTGACGCCCAGTTGGCGTTTGCTTCTTTTTGCGGAATGGCATTCGGAATGCAAACGGTTTTCACGCCGGGGGCAATTTCTTTCACGGCCTCCGCGTATTCCGGCATAAGGAATTGTACGGCGGTTGATTCGTTAAGAGCCTCTTTAAACACCGGGCAGGTCTCAAGGTAAAATTCTGGGTTACCATGAAGCATTGTGACTATCGGGATGTCACCGATAAACGGCTTAATGGCGTGTGTTGTTTCGCCTTGAAAAGAGATAATACAGTCTGCGTTAGATTTTTTAAAGGCATTGTGTAACGCAACACCTAAGAGCCGCGATTCTAATTCTATTCTATTTTTGCGCCGACGTTCTCGATTAAATCGGAATGCTCGCAGTTTTATAAAAAACTTTGAGCACCAAAAAGGCAACCGCCCCTCAGCGTTGACAAAATTTACCCGTTTATCAAGCGGATATCCAGGGAGCCCCTTGAGTTTTTCATGGCAAACTGCGGTGACGTTATGCCCTCGTTCTACAAGGGCATTCGCCATGGCACAGAAAACTTTTTCCGTCCCGCCTTTGGCGTTGACGACGCGCCAAGTATCTACTAGAACAACATTTAAATTATTACGGTGGTGTGTGTGTGTGGG
>OIXA01002033.1_pt1 | contig 24122 bp, 13 predicted proteins | sample 1587721 | NCBI WGS metagenome assembly OIXA01 (sample SAMEA3888900, study PRJEB22519) | human gut metagenome | biome: human gut; feature: human-associated habitat; material: faeces | place: Denmark | collected 2013
TACATCTTTTCTGCATACCTGCCTACACACATCAAATTCCTAACGGAATTTCATCACAACCCCATCTTTTGGACGGCTTGTATATCAACTTTTTTTTTAGGGGCTTAGTAGACTTTTGTTGGGTGAATTGATGGTGTGAGTGATAAAAAAATCGCTCTCTGCGGTGGTGACCGAGAGAGCGATTTTTTATGTTAGGGTTTATCGTTTTTTATGCGATTGGGGATTAGGCGAAACGGCCGTGGCATTTTTTGTATTTCTTGCCGCTACCACATGGGCATGGGTCGTTTGGCATCACCTTAGGACCTACGTGCAGAGGTGCTTGTGGCTGGCGTGACTGTGGCGATGCCGATTGTGCAGCTTGTGCGTTGGCCTTTGCTGCCGCTGCGAGTGCATCGTCGCCACGGTTTTCACTCAATCTCTGCTGTGGGCGAGTGCGTTCTGGAGCACGTTCACCTTCGCGGCGCACGCTGTCAGGGTCGCTTGCCTCCACTGGAATCTGACCACGGAGCAATGTAGCCACCACCTTAGTGTTGAGCACACCGAGCATAGTCTGGAAGAGTTTGAACGATTCCACCTTGTAGATCACGAGTGGGTCTTTCTGCTCGTAACTTGCGTTCTGTACCGACTGACGCAACTGGTCGAGTTCACGGAGGTGTTCCTTCCAATTTTCGTCGATAGAGAGCAGGAGCACTGCCTTTTGCCAAGCCTTCACCAGGTTTTTGCAACCAGTTTCGTAAGCTTCCTTGATATTGACAACGATACCGAACATGCGCTTGCCGTCGCCGATTGGCACACGGATTTGGCCGCCCACTTCAGGCGCACCACTTTCGAGTTGCTGTTGTGCAATCTGATTGATTACAGGAGTAGCCACTTCACGGAGGCGTTCCATCTTGCGGTTAAACGCATCGTTCACCACCTTATACAGACGGTCGATTTTGTCTTGCTTATCGAGTTTGCGATATTCGTCTTCATCGAATGGAGGTTCAATAGCGAATGTGGTGAGCACGTGCATCTTGAAGTCCTCGTATTCATAGTCGTTGAACTTGCCCACGGCATCTTCCACGGTGTCGTAGATAGTGTTGATGATGTCGAGACCGATACGCTCACCGAGCACTGCGTGGTGACGGTTGGTGTAAATCACCTTACGTTGTGCGTTCATCACGTCGTCGTATTCGAGTGTGTGCTTACGAATACCGAAGTTGTTTTCTTCCACACGCTTCTGTGCGTTTTCGATACTCTTGGTCACCATTGGCGATTCGATAGCTTCGCCATCTTCCAAGCCGAGGCGGTCGAGCAACTTCACAATCTTTTCGCTTGCGAAGAGACGCATCACCTTATCTTCAAACGACACAAAGAACACTGAGCTACCTGGGTCGCCTTGACGGCCGGCACGACCACGCAACTGACGGTCGACGCGGCGTGACTCGTGACGCTCGGTACCGATGATTGCCAAACCACCAGCGTCTTTCACTTCCTTCGAGAGCTTGATATCGGTACCACGACCTGCCATGTTGGTAGCGATGGTCACAACACCCTTGCCATCTACGCTCTGACCTGCTTGAGCCACGATGTCGGCTTCCTGTTGGTGGAGTTTCGCATTCAGCACCTGGTGTGGAATGTGACGCAAACGGAGCATACGGCTAAGCATTTCAGAGATTTCCACAGAGGTGGTACCCACCAGTGTAGGACGGCCTGAATTGCGCATCTTTTCAATTTCGGCAATCACTGCATTGAATTTCTCCTTTTGTGTCTTGTACACACGGTCAGGCATATCGTTGCGGAGCACAGGCTTGTTGGTTGGGATAGTCACCACATCGAGTTTGTAGATTTCCCAGAATTCACCAGCCTCGGTCTCGGCAGTACCGGTCATACCAGCGAGCTTGTGATACATACGGAAATAGTTCTGCAATGTGATGGTTGCGAAAGTCTGAGTAGCGGCTTCCACATTCACACCTTCCTTTGCCTCGATAGCTTGGTGCAAACCATCGCTGTAGCGGCGACCTTCCATAATACGGCCGGTCTGCTCATCCACAATCTTCACCTTGCCTTCCTCGTCAACGATATATTCATCATCGCGGTTGAAGAGGGTGTAAGCCTTCAGCAGCTGGGTTACGGTGTGCACACGCTCTGCCTTGAGCGAATAGTTTTGGAGCAACTGGTCGCGCTTTGCCACCTTCTCTTCGTCGGAGAGAGGTTCGTTGGTCACGGCTGAGAGTTCGCTCGCAATATCTGGAAGCACGAAGAACAATGGGTCTTCGGTGCCCTTTGTCAATACGTCGATACCCTTATCGGTAAGTTCCACGGTGTTGTTCTGCTCTTCAATGATGAAGTAGAGAGGGTCGGTGACGATGTGCATATCGCGGCTGTTGTCTTGCATATACTTAGCCTCGATTTTCATCATCGACTGCTTCACACCTTCCTCCGACAGATACTTGATCAGAGGCTTGTATTTTGGAAGACCCTTGTGGGCACGGTAGAGCAGCAATGCGCCTTCTTCAAACACCTTGTCGTCGTCGCTTGCCATCATGCGCTTAGAGTCGGCGAGCAATTGGGTGACGAGGCGGCGCTGTGCTTCATACACACGCTCCACATTTGGCTTGAAGTCGTTAAACATTTGGTCTTCACCTCTTGCCACAGGACCAGAGATGATAAGAGGTGTACGGGCATCGTCGATAAGCACGGAGTCAACCTCATCCACGATGGCGAAGTTGTGTGGACGCTGCACCATTTCCTCTGGTGTCATACACATGTTGTCGCGAAGGTAGTCAAAACCAAATTCGCTGTTCGTACCGAAAGTGATGTCGCAGTTGTATGCGTCGCGGCGTTCCTTTGAGTTAGGGCGAGTCTTGTCGATACAAGCCACGCTGATGCCGTGGAACATGTAGAGAGGGCCCATCCATTCCGAGTCACGCTTTGCGAGGTAGTCGTTCACGGTCACCATGTGCACACCGTTGCCGCTAAGTGCGTTGAGGAACACAGGGAGCGTACCCACGAGGGTTTTACCTTCACCGGTAGCCATTTCGGCAATCTTACCTTGGTGAAGCACGATACCACCGATGAGCTGCACGTCGTAGTGAATCATATCCCAAGTCACCTCGTTGCCACCAGCCACCCAGTGGTTGTAGTAAGTGGCTTTGTCGCCCTCGATGGTGAGGAAGTCGCGACCTTCAGCCGCCAATTTGCGGTCGAAGTCGGTAGCGGTCACCTCGATGGTTTCATTTTGTGCGAAACGGCGAGCGGTATCTTTCACGATGGCGAACACTTCAGGAAGCACTTCGTCGAGCTTAGCCTGAATGCGGTCGAGCACTTCTTTTTGCAGTTTATCGACCTTGTCCCAAAGTGGTTGACGCTTTTCAAAGTCAAGTTCTTCTACTTCTACCTTGATTTTTGCGATTTCGTCGCGGAGTGGTTGCACATCGTCCTGAATCTCTTGACGGATTGCCGTGACACGCGCACGGAGTTCATCGTTCGACAAAGCTTCCACAGTTGGATACACTTGCTTGATTTTCTGCAAGATAGGGCGCAGTTTCTTCAAGTCACGGTCGCTCTTGCTGCCGAACATCGATTTTAAAAAGTCATTTAATCCCATATATAGTTTTGTATTGTTTTTTTACGTATTCACCGTAGTGCCACGTCGCCGCTTGCTGGCGGCGCTTCAAAGCACCACATAATGAGGTACAAAGATAATAAAAATAGTTGAAAAATCGCATCTGATTGTGCCCTAAACCTCGCCCTACCCTGCCTCGCGCCTATCTCGCCGATTTTTCGGATTTTATTGGGGCTGATGCGGTGGGTGTGGCGGATTGGGGGGGCTTACGCTAAAACAATACTGGGGGCGCGAACGCGCAATAGGCTCTGGGTGGCTGGTGCCAAAAGAACCGATTCAATGGGTATATTAATGAATTGTAAGGATTTTTCTTGAGTGGGAATGAGAAGTTTGGGGAGTGTGGCAGCCACCGACTTGTGGCATGTAAATTCTCCGCCAATATGCTTTTGCGACAGTCCTTTTATGGCGCGCATCAGCACCATGCCCTTCGGGTGGCGCAGGATTCTGCCAAGTGCCTCCTGCCCCTCACGGTCGGAGAGCAGCAGGGTGCAATCGGTGCGAAGCTGGTTCACTATCACCTCCACCTCTTGGTTGGGCATACGCACCTCCACAGCTGCCATAGCGGAAAGCACCACCATGGAAGCCATAATAGATGTGAGCAGGCGATTTATTTGACCACTTCGTGATTGCATAAGCGATGAATGTATAAATAATTAAATGAGCGCACCATCGGCACAGCCATCAGCACATAAAACGACAGCAGCAACTCTTGCGAGAGCACGCCTGTAGCAAGCAGCACTGCCGAAGCAGTAAGCCATACGAAATTGATGATATGCAATGCGGTGAGCACTTTTCTTGCTTTTGCCACCCATGGCAAAACAGCCAAGAGCAGGTATGCAGGGTGAAGCCACAGGGCGTTGTAGTTGGGCGATGTGGACTCGTGGGTGGAAACAAACACAAGGAAGAATATCACACAGCCCCACAAGGCATAGGCGGCAAACACTAACGTGTCGAACCAGCGACTCACCTTGTGGCGGCGGCAGTCGCGCATCGTCAAAACCAAAGCCAACGCCAGCAGCACCAGCGCCACAAAAAGCGGTGTGGCATACCACGGTGTGGGTGGTGACACCAAACCTTCTTCCGAACCATCAACAAGCACCTCGGTAGTGCCCACAAGAGGCACCACGCTGCCATTGGCACGCTTCACCGTGGCTTTTGCCAGGGCTTTCTCCAGCACCACAGGTGCAAACATCTGTTGGCGATAGGTGATCGCAGTGTCGAGGTCGCACCCCAAAGCAAGGTCAATGCCAAATCGGCTCCACGCATAATTGCCGTTGTAGTTGTGCATCATGTCGCGATATGTCAGTTTGGCAGACGCCGCAGGGTGATATGTCAACGAATCGCCCAGCGCACGCTCAATGATGTCGCGTGGACGGGTGGCGCAGTTGTCGCTCACAAATTTATAGCGATAAGTGGCGTTTTCGGGACGCGCGTTCTCAACAAGCAAGTCACGCACCTGCTGCGCCTGCGTTTGGTTCAAATTGAGTTGTTGCTCCACCACCCTGCGGCCATCATAACCCGATAGCGCATAAGTGGCTGGAATGGCACCGCACAGATAATCGGTCTCGCCTTTCACAAACCTATACACGAAACCTGGCGCGTTGAAGTCGAACAAGCCATAATTGAAGAAATAGTCGCCATGCTCGTCCTGCACACGCAATTCGGTGTGTCCGTAAAGTTCATAGATTTCACTGCCTGGGTAAATGGTCACGAGGCTCACACGCACAGAGTCGGACTGTGAGGCATTTGCCCCAAAGCAAAAGCCTAACGCCAGAATAATATATATGAAGATGCGTTTCGCCATTTATCGTTATTGATATAGCAATATCCGTACCAAAATACCGTGCCGCCCCCAAAAAATAAATTCCGAATATCTCAAAACAAAACCGAAGCGGCACAATGCTCGGAATTTTTGCTATGCAAAGATAATGGATTCGCTCCGTAAATTGGTGAATTTCGGAAAAAAATTGTCCATCTTACCTTTTTACACATTTTTTTTCAAAAAAGATTTGTTGGAAACAGAAACTGTGATTAAATTTGCATCGAAATAAAGAAATAATATTGCACTTTTCTATACAGATTCTATTCATAAAATTCAAAAGTCCCCGGTTCGTGAGAATAAGGGCCTTTTTTTTTGCCCCTACCCCAGCAAAGTCAACAAGTCAACAGGTCAACAAGCCAACGAGTTTTCAGAGCCCTGATGAGACCGAAGAGTTTGGGTCCGTTTGGGTCTGCATTGGGTCTGTTTGGGTCAGAAGGGTCCGATTGAGGGAACTGAAACACCGATTTAATCCATTAAAAACCCAATTAACACCCATTTTTTAACGAATATAACCACCCCCCAAAAAAACACATAGGCATCAAAGATGCCGCATCATGCGAAACACCATGCAAGCGCCCTTGCAAAGTAAGAGCGCGCAGCTTGGTGCCCCACCAGTATAATCCTCAAAGAGGGTCATAGTTCACTTTAAGTCATCCCCACCATCCGTCACACCATCGTCATGTGGTACCACAATTGCATGGAAAGACTCGAACCTCTCCCAATATCTTGCTTTTTTATATTTCGAAATACTCCCTTCAGGCACAAAAACACGAAGATGATAATGATAACCAGAAACAAAAGAAGGACAGAATGTTTCATACTCAATTACAGGGGGCTTTGGATTGAGCGAATATATTTCACAAAGATATTCACTATACAAAATCCTATGACCCATTTTAGTAACAGAACTGGGGATTGTAACAGAAGTTAAATTCGTGCAGCCTTCAAAAGCACTATTGCCGATAGAGGTGACGGAGTTGCCGATGGTGACAGTAGTTAGGCCAGAACAATCTTTGTATTTGCAAATGCATTTATATCAGTCACTTACGTGTTAAACGGTAGAAAAGTGACGGCGAAGCTTCTGAAGAGATTAGAAAAGATGAAGATTTAACGTTTTTAACATTTTATAACAGGACGCGAATTCAACTGGCAAGTGCAATCATATCTTCTATTGTATAAAGTCCCATTCGTCTTACCATCTACATCTGACAACGAAAAAGGATGGCAAGGCGATTAACCCTGTCATTCTTCTGGAGTTTGTAAAGTCATTTAAGGAAATCCCAGCATACTAAATCAAAAATAACCTAAATACTTCCTACATAGTAAGACGTTTTCATCATCTTCACCAAGACTCTTTAGAATATCGTATGCTTTCTGAAATGAATCATGAGATTCGGCTTTTCGCCCCAACTTATACAATGCACAACCTATATTAATACAACATAACCCTATTCTCTTATGAGTGGGATGATATTGTTTTTGCCAACATGATAAAACCTTTTGCAAACAGTCGAGAGCTTTTTGATTGTCATTCATCGATAGGTATGTAACAGCAAGATTATTCAAACATTCTGCTGTTGTATAGCTATTTTCGCCAAAGTTGGCCTCGCAAATGACAAGCGCTTTCTGGTAGTAGTCTATAGCATTGAGATAATCCTGCATTGAATCATATGTGGCTCCTAGATTATTATATGTACTGATTAGGCTTATAGCATTTTCACCTTGAATGGCGATTTGTATTTCTACTGCTTTAAAAAGCATTTCAAGCGCTTTTGAGTAATCTCCACTGCGACTGTATGTGTTACCGATATTCCTATAGCCGCCTGCAACATCTAGATGCAATTCGCCATACATTTTCTTCCTGATTGTTAGAGCTTTCGTGTGAAATTCAATGGCTGACTTGTAATCTTGTATGGAACTATACAATATGCCAAGGTTACCATAGCAATCAGCGGTTCTGTTTGATACTTCACCTCGATGTGTAATGTATAACTTTAACGACTTTCTCAGCAGTTTTTCTGCCGAATCATTCTTACTGCTGTCCATGAATAATGATCCTATAGCAAAACAAGAATCTGCATATGGAAGTGAGTTCTCGCCAAAGAGACTTTTACGAAGTTCTGCAGCTTTTCGATATAACTCAAATGCCTTTTTCTTGTCGCCAATCTTACGATATGCATAGCCCATATTATTATATGACAGAGCAGCTGATTCTGTTTGCGTGAGCCCCAATTCTTTTTTAATGTCAAAGGACTTTTCAAGGTACCCTAATGCTTCTTTATAACGCTTCAAATCGTAAAGAATGCCGCCTAGAGAATTGTAGACATCAGCCATCTCCTTTGTTTTTGTTCCATAGACAGTTGATATTTTTTCTAGAACTGTGGTTGTACATTCCAGTGCAATCAATGGGGAGTTTAGATCCCTTGAAATGAAAATGAGAAGTTCGTTTAATAGTGTTGCTAAAAACCGTTTAGGAACAACTTTGGTGGACTCGCTTATGTATATGATAGGCGTGAACTTTTCCTTGTCTGCTATAAGCAACCCTACCCAGTAGTTAGTCAGAGCTGTCTTGTCACTGTTATACAGTTCGTAGAAGACGTTCAGATAGCATATTGCCTTGTATAATTCCTGCCATTTCTCAAGTTTGTATAATTGATGGGCTGCTTCAGAATATATTCTGCTAGATTTTGCATTATAACAATAATCAACGATTTGCCGTCTAAGACGACTTTCATTGTCTTTTTTTAAATATCTGAACGTAACAGCGTTGTTGATATACTGGTGTGAATATGAAATGACTCCATTGCGTGAAACAAAATTCCGAAGGAACGAACAATAGAAACGTGACCAAAGCAATGGCGTTACCTTTACTTCTTCGTTGCTAACGCCATAGTTTAATATACCAAGTATTTCTGTCTCAGTAAGTCCGTTTTTGCTAAGGACTATGATACTAAGTAAATCTGTAACAAACTCCTTACCAAAGTCTTCTTCATATGACATTAAGAATGATTGGTAGAAATCCTCTACAGAATCATGAGACAGGTAGAAATCTATTTTCTCGTCCAACTTTTCGTGAATGCCGAATGTTACCAGTTCGTCCAAGAGGGTACGTAAGACTAACGTGTTAGCACATTGCGTGTCATTTACAATACGAGAAACCCTTTCTGGGGTAAGGGACTTAGCCTATACATCGTGAAGGTAAGATACGACAAGTTTCTCCCTTTGGCCAATGCTAAGTGCTTGTAATGTGTGAATCTGGTAGTTACGGTTCTTAAAGACAGTGTATGTCAAGTCTTCTTCTAATGTTGAGAAGAGTAACTTGATATTATTTGATGGGGTTGGGAGCCAGTTTAGAAGTTTTGCATTATCGGCATCTATGATTTGGTTGATACCATCTAATACAATCAGAAGAGGTTTACTTGAATCATCACCAATCCTTTCGAATAGCGCCTTTAATTCTTGAATATCATTTTTGTTTTCACTTGCATGCCAGTTATAACAGATCCTAATACCTTCGCATAAATATTTTGCAATGTTTTCGCAGGAACTTTTGCTGCCTCCATTGCCAACAAAGTGGTAAACGATGTTGTATTCATGTTTTTCGTTTGCAAAAGTCTTCTTAAGCCAGTTTGCTATGAGTGCGGATTTGCCTAATCCGCTTGCGCCGGAAACAACCATTTGCGAGGCATTCCAATCGTCAGACCATTCGTCTAGTATCTGGAAGTTCATTTCATCGCAGATGTAGTTCTGGCATAACTGATTTAGGAAGGAACGCTGACCAATTTGCTCTTTTTCAAACTCGCTAAGATTACCTTTAGGAAATAATTGGTCTAGCAATCTGATGAAAGCCTCTTCTACTTGCCGTGATAAGTCCTCAATTGAACTATATGTAGCCGACGGGTATCTGCTCTCCTTTACGGCTTGCTTGAGTTGTTCGAGCTTCTGTAGAGAATCTTGAGGCTCTTTCTCTAATCCTTGAGTCCGATTGTCTTCGAAGTCTTTAATGTAGAAGCATGCGTGCATGTCCTCTTCACGCTCTAGAACTCCGAATTGCATTTCCATTTCAGTAACGCTCAGGTTATTGGCAAGATAACCGTTGACTGAAGGGAAATGATCGGTCACATTATCGTCAAGGTCTTTCTTCTTAGGCACCCATCCATAGCGATTACCTATGATACCAATAAAGAATGGGATTGAGTTTTCAATCTCACGCAAACAGATATCTACAACTTTTCCGGATTTTGAATCTTCATCGGTGATGCCCCAACGTAGGTCGACCTCTGTCAGGGTAACGTCACGCTTTGCGGCAAGGTCGCGCAGCTTAGGAAACGTGAACCTCATCAATTGGTTGCGTTCGTCTTGCATATCGCGGAATGTGGACGATATGAATATGCGTATCTGACGGTTGTCTATGAGATCTGTCTTCATAGAAGTCATGGCTTTACTTGAACATGTTCTTGATTTCTTCTTCGCTGGAATTATCGCGGCTCAGGAGTAAGATTGTTGTTGTTGACTTGCTGCCGCTTTGTGCTTTGTTTGCTGCAGCAGACGGCAATTCCACAGGTTCTACGTGCCAGCCTTTCTTACTAAGGTAGTTTAGAGCCATCTCCATTGTCTTAAATTTCAATGGTAGTCCATTCTTATCTTTGATGTTGCGTGATTCGCCTTCGATAATGATAATGGTTTGTTGCGTAATTGCACTATATATCATTTCGCAGTATGCACGGTATCGCGTCTCAGCATTTGCTGCTATAGTTACGAGCAATAACACATTAGAGTAAAAAATGCTATTTTAAAGTTGTTCATATCCTTAATCTGTTTTATTCATTTTGTATATTGCGAACAAAGTCGTCGTAAGTGTCATACCTTCTCTTTTTTCCCAGTGCCTGGGCAGATGCATTTGAGTCTGCTGCCATGATTATACCTGCCAATGGGTTGTCAATGGCAATTTTGACATAGTGGAACGTGGCTTCATTCTCATTCAGATTGCATGCATCTGTGAATCTTCCCATGTGCCATCGGATTGCTTCTCTTTCGCACTCGTTAAGTTTCAATCCGAGAGATGTCAGAATGTCAATCGACTTCTTCCCATGGTATTTGATATTGACTTTATGGTTAAAATACGGATTATGGCCCAATTCACACGGATATGCATCTATCTTACAGATGTCATGAAGAAAGGCTGTAATCTTTATGCTTTCTTGGATGATTTTCTCGTCATTATTTTCTAACTTGAGCCATAACTCGTCCGCTTCCCAAAAGACCTCCAGAGAGTGTTTTGCAAGCCCGCCATAGAAGTTGTTATGAAACTTACATGAAGCAGCAGCGGAATAGAATCCGTTCTCGTCCATGTAGGCAAGAACGTTTTCTATTCCTTCTCTTTGCGTACCTCTGAGGATGCGTATTATAACATCCCGACATTTGTTGACATCTTCTAAACTGTACATAATCCAATGTTTTATGGATATATCTCGATATGGCTACTACCTGAGTTGCCATTCTTGATGATACGAATCTGAGTCGTGATGCGTTCCGACATTGTATCAGTGTGGCTGATAACACCGACCTTCTTACCCTGCGATGTCTGTAGCATTGCAAGTGAGTCTATGACAGTGGCAAGTGTGTCGGGGTCGAGTGTGCCGAAACCCTCGTCGATGAAAAGGTTTTCGAAAGAAATGTTGCGAGAAGATAGTGCAGAGAGTCCCAAAGCTAACCCGAGAGATACGATGAAAGTCTCACCTCCAGAGAGGGACGTTGTGTCGCGGATATCATCGGCACGGTCATGGTCGATGACACGTATACCCAGAGAGTTCTTCACTTGCAGGAGTTCGTAGCGACTATTGAATTTCCGTATCTCCACATTGGCATGAGCTATAAGGAAATGAAGTGTGTAGCACTGGGCAACCTTACGGAGAGTCTTGCCATCGGAACCAATCGAGTCGGATATCTCTTTCCATTCTTTCATGAACGTTTCTACTTCCTGCTTCTTCTCAAACATGGTGCCCATCTGTTGTTTAGCTTCTTCATGACGTTGCATACAGGCTTTCGCCTCGACAAGTTCAGTATTTGAGCGACTCTCCAATTCCGTCTTGCGAGTAACCAGTTCTTCCTTTGTTGATAATGGCTTATTCTGCTGATGATCGGTGTGAGCTTTCTTCTCATTTTGGAGCGTTGTTTCGGCTGTGGTCAGTGCATCGGCCCACTTCTTCTGACAAGTGCGAATGTATTCCCAATTATCTTTGGCCTTGGCGAGTAAAGCGATGTCTTCAACGGAAAGTTTCTGCTGATGGCTTTCGTCGGCATTGTAAGATGTCAGCCATTCAGTTAGTGCATTAACAGACGTGTCACGTTTACTTATGTTATCAGCCTTTGTATTGTTTATGCTTTCAATCTTGCCGTTGAGTTCTTTCATATCGGCATTTATATTGCTAATGGCTTTTGTCTTGTCTGTAACCACTTGGTCAGCTTTATTCTTTGCAGTTGTAAGTGATTGTTCAAGGGCATCAGGGTCGTTGTCGCCAATCTCTTTCTTGATAGCTTGTTTCTTGGCTTCAAGTTCCACGTTAGCTTTGCTCAGCGCGTTTGTTGCATCTGACAGATTCTTCTCTTTCTCAGACTGTTGTTCCTTGAGGTTCGTAGTCTTTCCCTTCTCTATGTGTAGAGCGGTGGAGCAGTTGGTCTGTTTCTTTTCTGCATCTTTAATCTGCTGCTCGCTTTCAGCCTTGAATTTTCTTACATCATTTTCAGCCTTTTCTTTCTCTTTGCGCAGACGGTTCACTTCCATGTCAACCTTATTGTATTCCTTCAAGGCGTTGCCAGCATTGGTGGCGTTCTGCTCTATAGAGGGTTTCAGTTTTTCGAGATTATCAGACTCTAACGGCCAATCCGTATGTTGAGCATAAATGGCTGTCCACTCATCTTCTAAATTGCGTAGTGCCTCCTTAGTGTTTGCAATAGTCGTCTTGTTGGCCTTCAGTACGCCGGCGTTCTGACTTTTCTCGTTCGACAAACACAGTTTCCCATCATTCTGCTTTTTTAGTATATTTTCCTTCGATGAGATAAGTTCTTTCAATTCATTAGCAACAGGCTCAAATACCTCGCCCGACTCATACGGATGCTGTTTGGATCCGCATAGAGGACACGCTTCACCATCATGCAGAGTAGCCCGATGTTCACGCCAGTTCTCACAGGTCATCAACGTGTATGTATTCCGCAGAGTTTCAAGTTCTTTCAACAAGGGCTCAGTATTGAACTTTTTAAGGTCATCTTCGATTCCCTTATTGCGCTCTTCAAGTTCTTTGTTCTTCTTTTCAAGATTGCAGATGATCTCAGTATCGGTTTCAATTACTTTACGGATACGAATTGCCTCGTTCAGGTCCGTCTTCTTCTTCTCAGCAACGTCTTTTTCCTTCTGGAGAGTGTCGGAATCTTTCCCTTCAATCTTCTTTTGTTCGATTTCAAATGCTTTTTTCCACTTCTCTGCCGCTTCGTTGAGTTCGTCGGCCTTCTTCTGTAAATCTAACTTTAATTTCTCCAAAGCACCTTTAGCGTCTTGCAGCATGGCTTCACCTTTCCTAATGGCCGTGGCATTATCATTAACAGCTTGTTTTGCTTTGCTGAAAGCACCCTCGGCGTTAATTTTGGCTGTTTGTTTTTCTTCGACGGTCTTGTTTGCAGATTCTAACTCACCCTTTATGGTACGAGCCTTGTTGATGTGAGGTTTTTGCTGTTCAAGAATCTGGTTTGCCTTATTGGCCTCCTCCTTGAGCTTTACGAGGTTGCTATTTTCCTTCTCTATCTCTTCTTTTTTCTGTGTAACCTTCTTGTTAAGAGATACCAGCTCAGCCTCATTACCTTCAATCTCCTTCTGTTTTTTCTCTGCGTTATCGTACAGTTTCACAGCTTCGATGGTTAAGTCATGCAGAGTAAGTCTTTCGGTATCCGCCTTTATTTCATTGAGCTTGTTGCGTGCATCAGATAGTTTCCCCTCATATAGAGGAATGTTCTTTTCAAAGTTCTTTTCTATGACATACCATCCCAAAGACTCCGCAATTTTTCCAAGTTCTGTTTTCACGTTCCTGTCCTCTTCGTCAAGTATGGCTATGCGTGTGGTCAATGCATCAAGTTCATTTTGATCCTTAATGATATCCTTATCAACGGCAGCGAAGTTTGCGTTGATCTCATCAAAAGCACGTGTAGCCTCATCTTTTTCCTTACTGATACGAGTGGCTATTTTGGTGTAGATTTCTTCATTGCCAATAAGTTTTTCAAGAAGTTGATATCGGTCATCCTCACTAGCAGTCAGGAAATTTGCAAACGAGCCCTGAGCTATCAGTACGGTGCGAAGGAATTGGTCGTAGCCGAGACCAATGATGGTGGGAAGCTCGTTCCAGTCTGCTTCCTCTTCTACGGTTTGTCCTTTTTTAGAGGTTAGCTTGTATAGTGAAAGAATGGCGTCGTCATAGTTCTTTGTTTTGAACTTTACATACCATTCAGCTCTATATACATTGCCGTTGTTTGCCAGAAATGTCAACTTGCTATAACCTTCTTTCTTTCCCCGAGTAAGGATATTGCGGCAATCTTTTGGAGACAGTCTGTTCTTCTCGCCTTCATCTGGGGTGCCAAGAATCTCCATCTTGTCTTTGTCTTTCTTCTTTCGAGGATATCGGGGTGCTCTGTTATAGAGAGCCAGACAGATAGCGTCCAGCAGTGTGGATTTGCCCGAACCTGTAGGACCAACGATGCTGAAGATGGTACTTTCGCCCAGTACACCTTCTTCAAAGTTTATCACTTCACCTCCTGCACGGTCGAGAGAGGCGAGGTTGAGTATTTCAAGCTTTATGAACTTCATTGTGCGTTGTCGTTTTCGGCGGTTAAAGAATTCAGTAGGTCAGTCAACATCTTTTCTTGATGATCTGTCATTTCCTTGCCATTTTTTACGACAAATGTCTCTTTCAGAGTGTCGAGAGGGTCGCGATTCAGTATGTCGTCAATGCTCTGAAGGTGTTGTGAACCAGAAATAGTGGTTATGTCTAATTCTGGTATTATTTTCTGTATCTTACAAAGCACGGCATTCTTTGTGCCAATAAGTGCCTCCAGCTCCTTGATTGCATCATTGTTTACCTTTTCGAGTGTCACCTTTAACACCAGATAGACAAAGTTGTCATCCAACTTGTCTTCGGTTTTGTTCTGGAGTTCTGCATTGATACGTTTCTCCAGTTTCTTAGATGTAAGTTCCTCTTCGGCTTCTGGTAGAAACATGAGCTTATGTTGTGGCTCATACTCCAGAAACTCAATCTGCGGTTTCGTCCCGTTCTCTATTGTAACCATGTCCACCCCATGATGGTAATCCTTTTCAGCAAATGACATGGGGAGCACGCTACCCGAGTAGTGGGCCCAATCGGTATTCCAGATGTGCTGACGCTTATGGATATGTCCACAAGCGAAATAGTCGGGATGTTCGTCCCATCCTTGCATGTTCACCTCCTCCTGTCCTCCGATGACAATCTTCTCGCTGGCATCACTCTTGGCAATGTCGGCACCCTTTGCGTACATGTGAGCTATCATGATGAGAGGTGAGTCTCTATACTTTTCCCTCGCCTTGGCAGTCAGTTCACGAAGTATAGTATTAACACCTTCCGAATAGTTGGCGTTTTGCACGACATCACTTCGAAGATAAGGTACAGTGAGAACTATTGCCTGTGAGCCGTCACCACCATTGATGGGAATCATGAGGTCATCGTAATTAATCACCCAGTTTCCACCATCTTCGTTTGCGACCCACGAACGATGTATGTTACCACGGATTTCAACCTTGTGTCGTGTCAGCAGGGCACGAGGTGCCTCAAGACGACTGGCGGAGTCGTGATTACCTGCTATGATAACCACATTCATGTCGGGACATGTCTCTGTCGCGTCAGCGAGAAACTCATAGTATGCAGACTGAGCAGCAGCCGAGGGGTTGCCGTTGTCGAAGATGTCGCCAGCTATAAGCAATGCATCTGGGTGCTGTTCTTTTATCCTTGCAAGAAGCCATGACAGAAAATGCCTGTGCTCGGGTAGGCGATCATTGCCATGAAACAAGTTTCCTAAGTGCCAGTCACTGGTGCAAATGATTTTCATGTCTTATTGGATTTTGGATTCAACGTAGGGGAAAATAACCATAAAAATAGACGAGGGCAACTATTAAGTCTGGCACTCTGTTGACTCTGCCTATCAGTGAACCGGAACGGTTATAGACGTTGTTGCCACTGATGTAACCAATGTAACTGCCCGATCGGTCATAGAACTTTTCATCCTTTGTATAACCGATGTAAGAGCCCGATCGGTCATAGAACTTTCCGTCACGTTCGTAGCCGATATAGCTTCCAGAGCGATTATAAAAACGCCCCGAATCGACCTTGCCTTCATAGGAACCAGAGCGGTCATATATCTTACCGCTATCGTAGCGTCCTATGAGAGAGCCCGAGCGGTCATACATCTGCTGGCAATATCCATGAATGGACATTGTCAGCAATATGAGTGAAAGTATGTACTTTAAGTTTTTCATTGAACGTTATTTCAATTCATGTATCGTACTGTAAACAGGATAGTATATAAGAGCATGAGCCACATCAATGCCTTTATGACGTAATGCTTCTGCGTATGCTGATAACTGTGCATAATGAGTAGTCGTGTGCTCATTGAGTGCTACACCGCCAAAAGTCTTGTAGTCAATCAGAACGCAATGATGGCCTTTATCGTCTGTATAGAACCACAGCAGGTCCATTTCTCCCCGAAGATGCTGGCCAGTAGGAAGAGTCATCTCAAACGGATATTCGTTGCAGATACTGTCTTCCTCGGTTTGAGGAAAGTGCTGCTGCAACTGGTTGTATAGCCAGTAGGCAGAACGAAGAATAGCATCCACATGCCCAGCAAGTATATCTGACAGCCCATAACCGCCGATGATGCTCAATGCTTTTTTACGATTGTCTTCGTCATGTCCTTGTCGATAGATGGCAAAGATGTCATGGATACACGTTCCGATGTTGGCGTAGTTGTCCTTATTCCAGCCTTTTGTTGCGATAACGGTACCTTTTTCTTTCCATGACTCGTGACTGAAATATCCACTGAATTCCTTTATCTTGCTTGGAGAAAGGAATTTTCTTTCTCTTTCGTTATGAGCAATAGGTTTCTCGATGATAGTGTATGTTTGCACCATGCTATCTTCTTTAGAATCTTCTGGCTTGCTTATGCTTATCGGAGTAACTGCATAGCCAGAATTTCCCCAAACATTGTCAGAAGAGGGTGATTCGACACCGGCATTAGTAAGCCAATCGAAATTTCCCTTGTATCCGAAGGTGTACAGGTAATCCTTGGCACGCGTCATTCCAACATATAGCAGTCGGCGTTCTTCCGATTTAGTTCGTTCCTTGAGTTTCTTGTAGAATTCCAGCTCGTTAATGTTGTCCTGTAAGGTTGCCGTAGGATTATTATTGAATGAACTAAGAGTGAAGGGGAAAAAGTGCAGATAATACTCCTTGGCAAATGGGTCTTCCTCTGTTGCATTGTCATTCATAACTACCTCACGTACTTTCATGAATGATTTCTTTGTGAAGTCTGCATCTGTCAGAACGTTCTCGCCAAGACCATGCATGACAACGACCGGCCACTCTAATCCCTTTGAACCATGATAGGTGAATACCTTAACGGTGTCTGACTTGTTGTCTTTCTCTTTGTCAGGCTCAATGCTGTTAAGATAATAGATAAAGCCGCTGATGGACGTTCCTAGTCCCATCTGAAGACACATCTCGTCATAGTCATCAGCAAGGTGTTGCAATGTAGAGAGGTTCTGACGGCGTACCTGCTCGTCTCCCCATCGTGCAGTAAGAGACGGAATGTTACTCTCATAGATTATGGCTTTTACCATCTCAGGTATGGAGAGATGCTGAATACGCTCTCCTTGCTTTAGCAAGTCCTTAACGGAATCCAAGTCCTCTTGCCAGTTGTCATTGGCAGTATCGAATTCTCCTTCAGAATCAATATGTTCCAAGACATAATCTATACGATTACGAAGGATTTCTTCTGTAGTGTTGCCCCATAGCAGACGCATAAGATTTGCAAAGACATGTTTGTTCTTCGGGTCTTGCATAAACTGAAGAAGGGTAACGACAAGCTGAACCTCAATGCGTTGCATGATAGCATCCTCAGCTTCAGAGACGGGAATGCCATATTTGCGGAGAGCCTTGACCACTTCCTTACATGCTGAATTCTTACGACACAATATGGCAACGTCATGCGGTGAGATTGCTGTTGCGGGTTCGTCACGCTTTCCGCTGTGAACTTGCATTTTGCTATCAAGTAATTCCTTTACTTTGAAGGCTAGTGCGTCAGCCGCATCTTGCTGGTTCTTGATGCTATCACCACATTCCCAATGAACGATAGCATTGGAGCTGAGGTCATCTTTCTTGAAGTGGGCATCGAGCTTTATGCACAGTTTATTAATACCATCATTCTTGAAAGGCTCATAGAATACAGCATTTACTAGGTCGACAAGTCTCTTTCTAGAACGCCAACTCTCCACAAGACGTCCTGTTGCAAGATTGCGCGGACCTTCCTCTTCATGGATTTCTGCATCATCATAGAATGTGAAGTGGTCTGCTACAGAATTTACAAGGTCGGTATCGGCTCCACGGAATCCATAGATTGCTTGCTTAGGGTCGCCTACCCAGTACGAATGTCCGTCGGTCTCAGCAATAATCTCAGACAGTTTGTTGAAAATCTTGAGTTGAATTGGGTTGGAATCCTGAAACTCATCAACCATTACCAGACGATAGTGAGAACGCACATAGTCCTGTACTTCTTCATAATCAGTCAAGAGACGTAAGAAGATTTGCTCCATGTCATTGTAAGAAATGATATGGTTATTTCGTTTGTAGGCTATGAAATCGTCGTGCCAAACTTTAGCTAGACGGAACACAGATTTTACGAATGGTTCGAGAATGGCGAGTGCATCGACAGATGTATCGGCAACGGATAGCTGGTCTTTTAGATTTGTAAAGTTAGTACAAGCTTGTTCTGCAGCTTTTTCGCTGCAAGGAGTTTTCATCAATGTTTTTACACGAGTGAGCCAGTCTTGGTCTCTTTTTTCATGAAGAAGTTTGGCAACTGCGTCATAATGTTCATGCGCTTTGGTTCCTGAGCGTCCGTCATCAAACTTTGTCGCACAGAAATTACCATATTCTTCTAAGGCAGAAGCGATGAAATTATAGTCGACAGGGGTTCCCGTATAAACAGCTCTCAGTGTTTCAATACTCTTCTGTGTACTTATATCAACAACGTCAACACCATAGTACTCCATCTTTTCAACCACGGAGTTGAGATGCTGCTGCCAAAAGAGATGGTCGGGATGATTGGAAGAGTCAAGAATGTCGAAGAAATCACGGAACTTGCGAAAGTTGTCCAAATCAGACTTATGTTCAGGCATACTGGCAATACGAGCTAGTGACTGGCTCATATAAAAATCCTCGTCACGCTCTGAAATTGTTTGAATGTCAGCACCATATTCCAATAAGAACCAGAACTTCTTGATGAATCCAAGAGCTACAGAGTGAACTGTCCCTATAGCAGCACAGTCCATCTGTGAAGCAACTTCCATATTGTCAGTAGACAGAATCTGCTGACGTGCCTTCTCCTTGAACTCTGCTGCTGCCAATTCCGTAAAGGTCGTAAGAATAACCTCTGAAGGCTTTACCTCTTTTTTTGAAAGTTTCTCTGCCAATATCTTTGTCAGAGTGTATGTCTTGCCGGAGCCTGCGCCAGCATTGATGTATGTTACGTTTCTCATTTCAGTCGTCCTTTAAGTATTGCGTGTGAAGTTGCTATCTCGCATGGCTCTTTCTTCTCATCTTCGAAAGATAACTTTTTAGAGGGGTTGAATACATGCTCAGATTCTTTAGTAACAGATATGAGCTGTTTGGATTTTCCCCGCCCCGTTGTCTTCTCCGTCACAGACAATGGGCAGAGTCCCAGTTCTTCCTCTTTTGCATGATAGCAATTGTCAATGTCCTTTATGTCCACTGTTTCAGCCTCTTCGATATGACCACGTCGTATCTCATCCATACGGAATGCATAAGAGTTTTTTATCTGTTGGATAAGAGGTACTATTATATTGGCAGGATCTACATGCTTAATGAGTTTGCTACCACTAATCTCATCATAATCGCTTGTAATGAGTTGCTTGCGTGGCATCATGTAGTAACCTACAGCTGCAACATCCTTACCAGTATACATCTGTTTTACCGCTTCACGATACAGTTCAAGCTGAATTGCGGTATTCTCTTCAAGTTTTTTGCCATAGTACTGGCTGTACGACCACTTGAAGTCGAAGATTACATAACGACCACTAGCGTCGTTGAGGAGGAAGTCAATACGTGCACCGAAGTCCCCGATGGTTTTTAATTCCAGTTTTTTCTGGCTGTATTCGTCTGGTATAGACACCTCACATCCTACAGGGGTAAGATTCAAGTGCTCCATAATGTCTATAAGACTGAGCATGCTATCCTTGAGGTGGATGCGGAACTCACCGAGTGAAGATGTATTCTCTAGCAGACGCAGGATGAGGCCTGTAGCATCGATGGAGTTCTCCAGTCGCTGGTCAAACTCGTCTTCAGTTAGTTGGCGCATCAACTGAAGGCCAGACTTACCATCATCAATGATATGTTCGAAGAAGTTGTGAGCGACAAGACCGAGCGTGATGTGAGTGTTTTTCAACTGTTCCTCATTTGGCTCATTGAGCTTTGCTACGTACTGCACAACATAGTTGAACGGCAATTGTATGAGGGTATCAAGAGAGGAATTGCTTTCTTTTCGCCCTTTATAGTCTATCGCACCCAACTCCAGTGCTGCAACCGGTGCGAACCTATCCACATCTGCAGTCTTTTCCGTTGTTTTTACCATCGGGAACAAAGAATTCCTGTCACAAGTCGGCAGTTTTCCGGCTGTATGGCGGACTTCCGCAATCATGCTGTGTTCTCCGAGTCGTGTAGTTCCATTGTAAGCAGAGTGCACAAGGATTACAGTATCTGCTTGTGAGAGAATGCGGAGATGCTCCTTGCGTGCGGTTGAGAGATGATTGGCGAAACCCGGCAACTTGACGCCATGACCGCAGAGATACTCCTTCTCGTACTTTGTCAGGAAATCGTATGAGTCATTCTCGCCATCTTCATCCTGACAGTCAAGCCAAAGGATTGTCTTTGCAGGTGTAGCTACCTGTCTTATATCATTCACTACGCAAAACGCTCCGTTTTCTGTCTGGTTTAATGCGTAGTTCATAGGTCGATAAATCTGAAGTACGAGTTTCTCAATGTCACTATACTGAACTATTTCTCCAGAGAGACTTTGCAAAGAAGTCTTGAAGGACGAAATGAAGGTCTGCAATTCATGCAACTGTGCCTTTTTCTCCTCGGCAAGATCAACATCGGCATAATGTCCGATTGCCCACTTGTTAAGAGAGTCAAGATAGCCCATCAGTTCATCCTTGCTGATGCCATCAGCATAGTCATTACGGATTGGGGAAAGGAATGCCATCTTTTTCGCTCTGGCTTGCGGAGTGGCTTTTCCTTCCTTGTTGACAAATTCGAACTCATGAATGGTCTGCTCCCATTCATCACGTACTTCTCCATCCTCTCTCTTTGTTTTATTACCGAAGCCTCCATGCTGAAGGAGCATCTTTGAGAGCTTGTATCTCAGAGCACCAGGTATAGGGCTCATGGGTAACTGGAGATAGGAGATGAGGTTCTGTATGTTCAGAGGACGAGAGAAGATGCTCATCCCCAATTTGAAGAATTGCAGCAACTGCGGATTCGTCTGTGTGAGCGATGAGTGTACAAGCGGTTTGTCCCATGTGTAGAGGATATGATTGAGAAGCACATTGTCGCGGTTGATGACCACACTATCCTCAGGCATAGACTCTATCTGAGCGAACCATTCGTATGCATCGTTGATGTCCGGAAAATCCACGACCTTCACCTTTGAAGTGTCGAGTTTTGCTTGTTCCTCGTTTTCAAGAACCTTCTTTGTTACCTTGACTCCATTCTTACTAATAGAGTCAAGTGTGTCTTGGACAATGAATGGTATCTCACTCCAAGGGCAATCTACCACAATTTCATCCACACGGTCGCTGAGCATATCTGCAGATTTGTAAGCATCCCGAACTTTTACCCAAGCGTCCGCTATGCCACTTGAATGGAAGCTTTCCTCGATGGTTGCCAAAATAGTCAACTTCTTTGCTTTCTGGTCGTCACATGCGCCGTCCCAACCTGCCATTATCAGATTATCACGCCAACCAAGTAGCTTGCCTGCGACACCAATCTTATCAACATTGAAAGCGTTTTCAAACATGGTGCCGCTGATGCATGGTGTCATGGCGTTAAGATATTCTGCTTCACGCTCAACGTCAGACTTGACTTCTGTATGCAAGCCAGCTCTTAATTCCAACTGCTTTAACAGTCCCGTAGGACCTACATAGGTTATACCCATAAGATCCGTATGGCTATTGACGAAAATCTCTCCGTCGTAGTGTGTGCTGAAATGTATTGTCATCGTGGATTGTATTTTAGAATTGAACCTTTTCTCCAAGTATATAGATGCATTTGCTATTAAGCAAGTCAGCATCGATGGCAGGGGACGTGCCTTCCTTGAGACATCGGCGGCAGATAGTGAGAATCTTGCCCATACCGTTGGCTCCGTGGTAGATGCCGTTGTCATCAGGCCAAGCAGCCCAGACTTTGTCTCTCTTGATTACTTCAATAATGATGCGGTCATCTGGCATGGAGAGCAGATGTTTGCGGTATGCCTCGTTTCCGAGGCACTTCTGCCAGACGCACCAGAGCATCCACTGGTCACGGAAGGTCTCGTAATCGGCACGGCGACGTTTCTTGTATTTTGAGCGCTTGTATGATGCAGCTGCGTATCCGCTCTTTGCAGTAAGTACATCTTCTTGTATAGCCTTTGCATCTTCACCTTCCCAACTCCACTCTCCACAGAGATACAGGTACTCGACAGCTTTCCAGCTGTGGCCAAGACAGGTGAAAGGATATCCCATGGCTTGGTTGCCAAGATGGAGTTCTATGCCGTCGCAGGTGTCATGGGGATGTGAATATGTAAGTACCTTCAGAGCCGTTGAATCGATAGCGGATTCCTTGGTGATGTCTTCAACGGTAATTGAGTTGTTATACTGAGCTTCACGGTTGATTCCATCAGTATCCAAAGTGGCTTGACTTAGAAATTGAGTAAAGCTTAATGCGTTATCTGGGAGAGTGTACTCCAACTTGCCGTTGTCGCGGAGTTCCATGAGGAGACGACCAAGAAGATTAGGGCCGACGTAGATGTCATTCTGGAGTTTGACGCCCCAGGTGTCGGGATTCTTCTTGGTAAAGGTGCTCTGGTCTTCAACGATGTACTTGCCCTTACTGTCTTCAAGCGCCTTACGGAACTCCTCATTCTGCTGGAATTTGAGAGTAAGGCAGAACTTCATGGCATCAACGAGCATCTGTCCCCAGTCTTCACGCTGGAAGCCCTCGTTAAAGAGTCGCTTGGCGGTCATCTTAGGGTTGCCCTTCTTGCCGTATACTTGACGCACTGCCTCGGAATCAATGAACTTCATGGTCTGATAGAGACGCTCAGAGGTTTCGAAGGTAACACCTTCTACAGTGATTGGCGTGTGGAAAAAGTTGGAAAAGATACCCCAAGGTTCAGTAATCTTGTGGATTCGTACGCACTCTGATGCAGGATACGTCTCAATGGAATAGTACTGCGGATAGTACTTCTCAATGAATTGGCAGATACTAGATTTACTCATGTGTCGAACTGTTTTAGTGGGTGCAAAGGTACGTAATTGCCAAGATAAAAGCAATTTGCATATACGTATATCGACACTTATTCAAGTTTAACGAGCGTTTCCGACCCAGGAACAAGATGCTTCTTTGCATCAAGCTCGATTTTCTCAATCTTTAGAATCTTGACCTTTTTCTCATTGACTATTGCCAAGTCTATATTTTCAAAAGGTGGCTTCCAAATAAAAGGCTGTGCCATCATATCAACCCCGATACTGTCAAGGAGGTTCGCCAAAGCAATTTCACCAATATAAGGAGCACTGCCGAACATCTTCTTAATCGATTCCTGTACACCAACCAGTCTATTGGCTACATACTTTCTGAAGTATTTTCCTTCAGCTATAGCCTCCACTGGGATGTCTTCTCCCAGTTTTTCCTTAACCCGACTTACGATAGACTCGGACACTGGACATGATGGACTTTGCCAAAGACAATTGTACTCGGTTTTATCGGGTCCTTCTACTGTGTAGACGTAGTAATCTTTATTTTCTGGTCTTTTCTTGTTAAAGGCATAATGAGCAGCCCTTTCGTAGCGGGAAGTGAGGTAAACTCCATAGCCGAACTTCACCTTACCATCACCCTCAAGAGCGTGACTGAGATCGAAGGATTTGAATAGGACGGAAGAACCGTGATAGTATATTGCCATAAATCAGTTTGATGGAAAAATGGGATTATTATTCTGCAAATTTACTGTTTTCTTTTCACAATCCATCATTTAAATCTCTTAAACCTTAATTCCGCAACACTTTGATTTAACTTTATTTATAAGTACCTGAGCAACAAAAAGTTGCTCAGGATTTTGCCATGTCAGATTTTTCAC
>OIXA01002047.1_pt1 | contig 23966 bp, 24 predicted proteins | sample 1587721 | NCBI WGS metagenome assembly OIXA01 (sample SAMEA3888900, study PRJEB22519) | human gut metagenome | biome: human gut; feature: human-associated habitat; material: faeces | place: Denmark | collected 2013
GCCGGGCATCCCAGCCCATCCATGAGAGCATGCACATCACATTCCCGCAGGTCCCGCCGACCTCCTCCATTACCACGTTGTCCGTAAAGGGCCTCAGTTGCGGCCACTCTGGGTAATCGCGTTTGACTATGATGTCCAGATTGAATATTCCGGTTCCAATGACAGTCTTTTCCATATACTATGCGTTTTCTTTATTGAATTTGATGAGGCAGTCGTAATACACCGACATCATGCCGCACCAGTAGTGCCAGTCCTCCGGGTAGTAGGTATGCTGGCCTTCGCGGACACGTGAGACAATTGTCAGAGTATACTCTTCGCCTTCGGCCGTCACGCCGGCAGGATTGGCGTCGTAATTCTCCGAGCCGTCGGGCTCTTCCTCATCGATATACCACAACACGCGTTCCTTGAACGGACTGTCCATCCTGGCACGGTCGTCAAGGTAGTCCATCAACGTGAATCCTGTCTGGGAACCCGCCATGTGCTTGTTCGCCGCGTCAATCTTGCGGTTGATCGCTTCCAGGCTGTCGCCATCGGCAATCCTGAATTCCTTGTTTGAGCACATCCGGAACGCCTGGTTCAGAATACGGATGATGGATTCCCTGGTCCCGGCAAGAGCTACCTTGGTCTCGATAATCTTTTCACTCATCTCCTGTCCTCCTTTGAATAGAACAGCGTCAGTCCGCAGACCGCCGCAGCAATCGAGGCACCGACGATGTAAAGAACACTCTCCAATACGGGCCCTCCTGTTCCGGTTATCAGGGTGTATGCATTGTAGAAAACCAGCAGGGCGCTTCCGGCTATGATGGCAATGAGCGCGATGATTTCACCCCGATTCTCCTTTGCCTTCCCGAGAGCCGGCGCCTTCTGAGGCATCTCTTCATACTCACCGAAGACAGTGACATGGCACCCGACCACATCGTCATCATCGGCCTCAGTGAAGATGCAACCCCTGCTGTCGATGGCAAGGTACAAGCCTTCACCAGCAAGGTACACCCGGGCATCCTTCCCTTTACATTCCAGTGAGGAAATCACCTCCTCAACGGTCCAGAAGCCTTCCAGCACATCATCCACTTCTTCAACTATAATCCGAAGGTCTCCGTCTTTGTCATTCCCCATGCCAACGACACCGAAAGTCCGTTCGTCATCCTTCAGCCAGGCGACTACGCAGTCGTCCCAATGATTCTTCTTATACTTCTCCAGTTCTCCGAGGAGTTCCCCCGCGGTGGTCAATTTGATATTCTCTGTCGTTTTCATCTTTTTGTGAATTCTTTATTCCTACTAACTATACTGGAGAAACAGGATATCGTTACCCTGGAAGATGGTCTTTCACGTTGGCGTTTTGACGGAACATCTCTTGTTGTTTTTCCGCCCAAGCAAGGCATTCTTCCCTGCTATATTCTACTTCCGGGTGCTCTCCATGGTACTTCTCCCACATAGGAACATACCTTTCGGGATACATATAAGCCAACGTCCTGAGGAAAATCGGGAACTCTTCTCCGTGTATTCCGGAATCAAGATGGATGCTGCGGAGTTCGCCGTCTGTCGCATCATCGATTGAAGCCGAAACAAAGGCGACAAACCTGGTATCCCTATAAAACTCATCATCTAAAAACACGCAGCATTCATACTGGCGCGCAATATCGGGCCAGGATTTGGCGTCTTCGGAGAATTCATATTCATCATAGAAGCCATCAGACAGGTAGAAAGTGAATTTAGCGATAAGTCCGGCGGCAAATTCCTCCACACGAACAAATTCAATGAATCTCAATTCTTGCAAACCATCTTCTTCCAAAAGATCAGAAATACCAATATCCTTTCCGTCCCGACCGGAGAAAACTTCCAGCTTGCGGTTGATCGTTTCTATGTCATCGTCTTCGGTAATGGGCTCTTGAATTTCAAATTTTCGCAATGCCGCATTCATCATACGGACGACATTCTTGCGGGAGCCCTCCACCGCAACAAAATATACATCTTGTTCTACGCTCATATAACTGTTCTTTCATTGTTCGGAAACTCTCTCTATGAATTCGTCAATCGTCATCAGGAGCTCCAGCGCTGTGATGAAGCTGTCAAACCCGTCATCGTCGAAGGCGCCATTATCGGTGTAGTAGTCCTCAAGATTTACCCTCTCTCCGTCCTTCGTGACAGAGTTCATCTGCTGGATGTCATCCTCAATCCCCTCAATGCCGTCATACAGCATCATCCCATCAAAAAGGACCTCGCCTTTCACAATCTCCTCCGGCAGCTTTTCGACCACGGTCGCCGGCATCCCGCTGATGTTAGACAGGAAGATTTTGTCCTTGATCACATTGTGAATCCGTCTGTTGAATTCTTCGTACATACTCTTATCGTTATCTCATCTATCCATAATACTGACCGGATGAGGTATCGTTACCAGTTTTGCAAAGAAAAACAAACTAAAACGGCATCTCCGGAAATGAATTGTTGTCAGAAATGGGGGCAGGAACATCTTGGGCAGAGATTACTCCACAGAGCATACGAACCAGCTTGTAATCTCTTTTCCAGACTTCGTCAAGAATCTTTTCCCAAGTGGTTCCAAGCGTGGATTTGAAAGTCAGATTCCCGCTCAGGGTGCCATTCATCGCCTCATATGCCAACCACATTATATATGACCAGCGTGCCTTTATATAATCACTGAATTCGTGGTCGTCTTCTTCGGTCCATTCGAAAGTGTAGGCGCCTTTTTCAGAGCATTCCCAATAGTACTCCAGGCACGGCGCAATTACGGCCGATTCAACCAATGCGATGCCTGCTTCCGTGTACCCTTCGAATTGGCGATTGCATTGAATCCCGTCAAAAATACTTGGCTCGCCGCCCAAGTGTTTCCGTATCTCGGGAAGCATCACTTCCCAGATATGCGTACCATCCTCCCATTCATCGAGAGAAATCTTGTCAATATTATCTTCTATGATTCTCATACCATTCTTTTCTTTCGGCTGTTACTTTAGTTATGACGTAATAATCAGGCATATAAGAATGTCCCATTGAAATCTTCCAAATCTTGTTTCTGGCCCTCCAGGGCACCCCATTGCCCTTTCCAAAGCTTGTCGTTTACCTCCCTCAGTTCGATACATGTGCTCCAACCATCTTCTTCCTCCAAGGCTGTGCTCAGGGCTTTAAACTTCTCGTAAGTCATATCTTATTTCTTATTCATTTTTCAGGGGCTCCCACTCGACTCCGCCGGAGATCAGTGAATTATAGAACGCCTCGTCCGTCAGATACTTGCGACCGTCAAAAGTCTGGGTCTGGGGCTTTGCATCATCGGGAAGGTCGATGACCGCAAAGCGCTGGCTGGCGTAATCCATCTCTTCCGCAGGGCTGTAACTGTCGCCCGACCAGTCAGTCAGGTCCAGATATCTGGCTGTATCACGGAAAGCCTCGAACAGCAGGTCCTTTACAATCTTGCGGGCATCGACATCCGGATTTGCGGGCACAATGGCACCATATAGATTCCACGGAGACTTCCTCTGGGGCTTTTCCATAAGAACCACGCTATATTTCCTTTCCCTTCCGATTATTATCGAGTCATCAGTGACGAACCTCAAAGGATTTGACGCGCAATTCTCCTTTTCCAGCAACTTATAGTCTTTCCAGTATTTCGCCGCCTTGTAAGCCGTGAGAGACCCCACGGGCACATAGATCTGAGTGCCATCGGGGAATGGCCGGTATCCAATCTTTATCGGGTTTTCCCAAGGAACCTCTATCTCTTCGACTTTAGTCCAATCAAAGGCCCCGTCTTCGATGAATTCCAGAGACTTGGGAAGATGGATATGCTTTAAGTCTCGGCACTCATTGAATGCTTCATACTCAATGCTCTTGAGCGATTCGGGAAAGATGATACTTTCCAGTTGTCTATGCCCGCGAAGCGCCGCTTCAGCGACAGTTGTTGTACCGTCCCGAACTTCAAGGCACGAATGATCCGGCATATTCCCATGAAAACCGCACAAGGCGTTGCCTAAATATACAGGCCCATCCTGCATCAACGGCAATGCCGTTCCAACAAGTGCGTAAAGGCCAATAAATTCCAGGGATGCCGGCTGGCCGAGGTCCACCAGGTTCTTGCAGTTTTCGAAAGCGGAACGCTCAATTCGTCGTACCGAGTCAGGAAGAGGCAGATGCTGGAGAAATTCACAACCTTCGAAAGCACTCTCACGTATGGTTGTGACGTTGGGACCTAACTTCACTTTCCTCAATCTCCAGCACCCTTTGAACAGATTCTCAGTAATCTCTGTCACCGCATCGGGCAACTCAATCGACCTGAGCGCTTCACAGCCATAGAAAGCCTCGGCAGCTATTGTAGTAACCGATGAAGGGATTTCTACTTCACGCAATGATTTGCAACCGGAAAATGCGCACTCCGGAATAGTTGAAATCGTGTCAGGTATGCGGACAGCCGTAAGGCCCTTGCAACCGGAAAATTCAAGGTCGTTTACAACAAAAGACCGTCCTTCGTGACTGATTGAAGAAGGGATATCCAGTCTGCCGTCCCATTCTTTGGCACTGACCGTGCAGTCATTGATGTTGGTGACATAATTGGTTATGCTATAATGCAGACCACCCTCGTCGAACTCCTCGCTTTCAAAAGCGTTATGGGCGATATACTGTGTGCCGCCCGGCAGCGTTATTGATTTCAGGTTCAGACAATCCGAGAAGGCATAGGCTTCGATCCTCTCCAGGTCTTCGGGCATCTGCACTTGTTCCAATACCTTGCACTGGCTGAACAAGGATTCGGAAATGACTCTCAGACGGGCAGGCAGTTTTACCGAGCGCAGAGAGGAACAACCATAAAAAGCACGGGTGCCGATTGAAACGATCGAATCCGGCAAATCCAATTCGACCAACTGCTTAAACCCTGAAAACGTATACGCTCCTATCTTTGTCAAGGTCTTTGGCAAATCAAGCTTATCTACAGGGCAAGAGGCAAAAGCACTGGTTTCGATTTCCTGCAGGCCTTCGGAAAAGTGGATTTGTTTGATGTTCCTGCACCAATCAAACGCGCGGCTGCCGATCCTGATCAATGAATGAGGAAGAGTCAACTCCACTATCGGGCTCCATTCTTTGAAGGTCCAGTCTCCAATTTCGGTTACACCCTCTGCTATCACAAGGTGTTTTACCGGGAGTTTGGCAAGGTCACATCCACTCCAGATAGAACTATCATGATTTTCACTCAGATCACCGGAAACAACACAGACGCCGTCGCCCGATAGCGAGAACGAGACATCCATCCAGTTCAGTTTTCCTTCCAGCACGGGAGCATCAGCCGGGCGGTTGCGCCGGAACCTGACAGGCTTGTGATCATCAGCCAGCTCAGAATAACGGAACATAGGGAAGAAATACTCTACATTGTCCACATTCCAGCCGCTGATATCCCCGCGGAATCTACTGCTGTCGAACATGCCCGTCATGTCTTTCACGTTGCTAACATCCCATTTGCTTATATCTCCGTCGAAATCACTCCCGTTGAACATATCCGCCATATCCGTTACACTACTGACATTCCACTCGCTGATGTCGCCATTAAATGTCTTGAACTTGTTGAAAAGCTCCCGCATATTCTTAATGGCAGAAGTATCGATGCAGTTGAGGTCCGCATGTGATCCCTGACGCTTTATCTCTTCGCGTATGGCAGTGATGAGCGCCGTCTTTGTTTGGGGCGTATGTTTGTATTCGTATGTCGCCATGTTATCTGTTCATGTATTGTTCGTACTTCGAACGGTTCTTTTCCAGGGCGAAAGGAAGGTTCAGTTTCAGTCCTTTGTCACCCCCGAAAGCGGTGTCCTCAATGCTCTTGACACCGATGCAGTCAATCTCCTTCAAAGCCGTACACCCGGCAAAACACCAACTGCCCAACGAGTCGATATGGCCGTCAATATCCACGCTTTCCAACTTGGTGCAACCGGAGAATGCATCATCACCTATTGTTTCAACTCCCTCCGGAATAAAGAGAGACGTGATTCCCGTACAGCCCCAGCAGGAGCACGACCCAATTTCTTTTACCTCCTCCGGTATCTGGAGATGACCTTCATAGGCGGGCGGGCAGAACTTCAGCCTGAGACCCCACGAGTTCTTAATATACAGTATGCCGTCGATCACGGCATACAGCTCATTCTCACCATCCAGTTCGAAGGCCTTGAGTTTCGACCCGTAGAAAGGAGTCTTGCCGTCCCACGTATGCTGATTTACAAAACGCGCATTAGGAGTAAGCACGAACCGCTCTATGGCTGTATAAGCAAAAGATTCGATGCCGATCTTCTTGATGTTCTTGCCAAGGTGTACCTCACGCAGTGAACGGCAATTAGCAAAGGCTCGTTTCTCTATCGCTGTCGTGCTGTCTGGGAAGACAATTTCTTCAATGAAAGGCTGGTCATAGAAAGCTTTTTCCGCAATCTGCTGTACGCCGTCAGGGATTAGATACTCCTTGACATCGCGCCTGCGAGGGAAGGAGAGTAAAACGGTTTTTTGCTTGTTAAAAAGTACGCCATCTTCCGTCGAGAACTCAGTATTACCCTTATCCACAACCACTTCCTGCAGATTCTCAATTTCTGCGATGTCGACCTTTATGACGGTAGACGGTAGTTCAAGACGTTTCAGGGAAGGAAACTGTCTGAAGGACGATTTGCACTCGCTGACTTTATAAATGAAGCCATAATGTTCTACCTTTGCCGGAATTATCAGCGTTGTAATGTCCGGGAAGAATGTATCAGCGTCCTTTGGAAGATCTACCACGGCAAGCAGGGCGGCCTCCTCCCTGTCGAAAGCCTTATACGGGGCATATCGGACCCCGTCCAGGGTAAATGAGTCTTGTCCCCAAGGGAAACAATCTTTAGGAAGAGAATCGAGATCAAAGTACTTCCCCTTTGCAAAGGTGATGGAAGAGATGTTGGTACAGCCGCGGAAGGCGTTACTGGATACGTCTTCAATTGAATCTGTGAACACTATGCTTTTCAGCGCCGTGCAATTTTCAAAGGCCTTGCCCCAGATGAATCTGAGACTGGCGCCCCAGGTAATGCTTTTAAGATTAATACAGTTCTGGAATGCTCCTTCACATATACTTGTTACTTTGTCCGCAAGGACGACGGACTTCAATTTCTGGCAATTGGAAAAGGCAAAGGCGGCGATAGACTCTACGAATTCCGGAATAACAAAGTGTTCCCCAGGATGAGCCGGCGGATAATACAGCAATTCTGAATACTCACCTTTCTCCCGTCTGCCGTAACGTTCTTGCCCGTATAAAACGCCATCCAAGGAGCGGTAATAGGGGTTCTCTTCGGCAACGGTCACGCATTCAACTTTAGGGCTGCCGCTGATGGAAGGAATATAGGTAACCGTCTTGGGCACGACCAATTCCGTCAGTTCCGGGCAATTGTCGAATGCACGGTAGTCAACCTCGGTCACGGAAAGCTTTCTGCGATGATAACTGACGATTTCCGGGATTGTCACCTTCCCGGCATAGGTGTCTCCTTTAAGTGGAAGTACTTTCAGCACGGATATCGCCCTTTCTTTTCCGTTAACATAATCCTTGAAAACCTCATATCGAATGCCGGCAAAGACGAACACGCCGTCACCTTCCTCAATGACATCTCCCACCTTCCACACGGTTTCGGTAGCGGGGACGACGGCTTCCTCTCCGGGCATACCATGCGCGATTTTCTCCGGGAACTCCGTCTTCTTGTAGATTCCGTGCCAGTAGTTGTTTTCCTTTGCGCCATCGTATAGCCAACCCTTCAGTTTCTGGAGAGCGTCCCGGACTTCCTTGTCGGAAATGCACGTACGGGTCACGGTAAGTCTCGCACCGCCTCCTAGCGTATCTGAGGCCTTGGTATAACGGTAGCCTGCCGTTTTGGCATAGTACGCACGCTTTCCGTTAACCACCACTTCAAAATAGAAGTTCTCGCCCATCACAGAGATGGTCTCATCCATTTCCCAGATTGGATTCCAGTGCCCTATATTGATCATCTCTTCGCTTGCACCAAGGAAGGTGATTCTCACCGTATCCCCGGTCTTTATCTTCTTTTGGGCAGTGCACCTTTTCCCAGTTGACCAGTTTTCGTGGCCCTCGTATGTATATGTTTCGGAAAGGTTAATCATAAAGTGTTAGCCTCTATCAATTTATGAAGTTTCGCCGGCAAGAGCATTTTGTAATACTCTATTTTATTTGCCGGGACACAGATTTGTTCAAGTGATTCGCATTCTTTAAAAGCGCTCTTGTGAATAGTTCGTACAGAGCCGAGGAATGATATTCTCCTAAGGCTACTGCAATGGAGGAAAGCGTTCTCCTTGATTTCCCACACAGAGTCTGGAATTACAATACTCGTAAGGCTTGTACAACCACTGAAGGCGTCATCACCGATTTCCGTCACAGAGTCGGGAATTACAATACTCGTAAGACCAGTGCAACCACTGAACCCCCCGATTTCCGTCACAGAGTCTGGAATTACAATACTTGTCAGACCCGTGCAACCACTGAAGGCGTCATGCCATATCTCCGTCACAGAAGTTGGAATTACAATACTCGTAAGGCCAGTGCAACCACTGAAAGCCACGACGTTGATTACCGTCACAGAGTCTGGAATTACAATACTCGTAAGGCCAGTGCAACCACTGAAGGCGTCATAACCGATTTCCGTCACAGAAGTTGGAATTACAATACTAGTAAGGCCAGTGCAACCACTGAAGGCGTCCCCCCCGATTCTCGTTACAGAGTCTGGAATGAAAGTATTCTTACACCCCATAACTAAGGTATTAGTTTTCGTTTTAACAATTGCATTACACCCGTTACGGGAATCATAAACCTTATTGCCACCAGAGACTACTATACTCGTAAGGCCCGTGCAACCACTGAAGGCGTCATAAGCGATTTCCGTCACAGAAGTTGGAATTACAATACTAGTAAGGCCCGTGCAACCACTGAAAGCCTCGTCCCCGATTTCCGTCACAGAGTCTGGAATTACAATACTAGTAAGGCCCGTGCAACCTCTGAAAGCCCGGCTCCTGATTTCCGTCACAGAAGTTGGAATTACAATACTAGTAAGGCCCGTGCAACCTCTGAAGGCGTCATAAGCGATTTTCGTCACAGAAGTTGGAATTACAATACTCGTAAGGCCCGTGCAACCTCTGAAAGCCTCGTCCCCGATTTCCGTCACAGAGTCGGGAATTACAATACTCGTAAGGCCAGTGCAATCTCTGAAGGCCTCACGACCGATTTTCGTAACAGAAGTTGGAATTACAATACTAGTAAGGCCAGTGCAACCACTGAACGCATACACCTCGATTTCCGTCACAGAGTCTGGAATGACAGTATTCTTACACCCCGTAACTAACGTATTAGTTTTCGTTTCAACAATTGCATTACACCCGTTACGGGAATCATAAACCTTATTGCCACCAGAGACTACTATACTCGTAAGGCCCGTGCAACCTCTGAAAGCCCCGTCCGCGATTTCCGTCACAGAATTTGGAATTTCAATACTAGTAAGACTTGTGCAATCTCTGAAGGCGTCATAACGGATTTTCGTCACAGAGTCGGGAATTACAATACTCGTAAGGCTTGTGCATCCACTGAAGGCGGCAGGCCCGATTTCCGTCACAGAGTCTGGAATTACAATACTCCTCAGATCTGTGCGACCATAGAAGGCTTCACTTTTGATTAATTTTTCAGATGCGGGAATATGTCCAACACCATTTTTGTCTATTCTTGCCATAACAATACTTAGTTAAAAATTTAACAATTATATAAATTTCAATTACTTACGCATACAACAGCCCGTTTTTGGGTCGCTTTACAGCATCTCGCAGACGGCATAGAACAAAGCCGAAAAAAGTGTTAAAAAAGATGAAAATCAAGCCACTTATCCAGCTCAGAGAGATGATTTTGAAAGCCCTCTCCGGCCAGACAAATTTAAGCAAATCTTTTCAATCTTTCTTCATCGAGACCATGGAACTTATTCTCACACATACAGGACGACTCAACTTCACCCAGATGGCGAGGTGCGGTCGCTCGTGCGAGAGCCGGTTCCGTCAGAACTTCAGGAAGTCATTCGACTGGCTGTCGTTCAACCGGTCGTTTCTGGAATCGACAAAGGGGCATCGCATTGCAATAGCTATCGATCCTTGCTATATCTCCAAGTCCGGCAAGAAGACTCCAGGCATCGACTGGTTCTGGTCCGGTTGTGCGGCTGCTATGAAGAAGGGTCTTGAGATACTTGGCATATCCATCGTTGACTCCGATGCCAAGCAGTTCACCGGGCTCACACACTGTTAGGCGAGAAACAAGGAAGCTCTGTCGTTTGCGTTCAACGCCTCGCTAACTTCCGTCAATCTCGCCAGGGCATTTGCCCGTCAGCAAGGGATGGTCCTCTCGGTCGGTTCTACCAAAACACTTCTGCACAACGCTGCAATGGTGGATCGATTTATTGCAATGTCCGGAAAATCTCCGAACATGCGATTAAATAACACTGATTTCAAAGAACTTTTATTCTACGGCCTTCGAGCCGCTGCATAATTTCTACATATTTACAGAACTATTGATACTTCTATGAATCAAATAGAACGAAATGTATAGTTTTAGCGCCTATAAAGTTAACTATTTTTCTACAAGGAACTAAGCAAATCCTCCTTTTTCAGGAACAAATCCTTCCTCCTGAAGGAATCGATCCTTTTACCGTCAGCATCGCAGACGAAGTACCACTCCGATTCCACCACTGACTCTAAATCCACAGGGCTGATGAACTTGGTATACCAAACCTTGCTCACCGTACCTTTCACGATATGGTTGCGGTGAATCACCCATACTTCGGCCCCAAGGCCGATATCGAATGTCTTTTCCATGCTACAGTGTGTTTAAAAGTTCTTCTCTTGTCTTGAACAGTTTGCTCTCGGGGATCTCCCCGTCTCCGTAATGCAGCGAGTAGCTCACTTCGCAGAGGCCGTCTCCCTCGATAGAGACGATGACACTAGTCACATCAAGCCTGACCGCCCGGTTGTCGCGGAGGGACCAGACCCAGTCCCCGATGTCGTATTTTGTTGTTGCTTTCATGTTAGTATGTATTGTTGATTACAAAGGCAGTTCATCTCCTCCGTCGCACGGTTCAACATCGCATTCTTCTTCCCGTTTCACCACCTCCAGATGGTCCTCATCGTCAATTTCCTCTGGAACATAGACGCTGGCCACATCATGCCCGAGCATCCGGACCGAAACTGGAATCTTGGTTTCCTCGTGGCGGCCGCACTCGGAGAATGCATACGAGCCGATGGTGTGCACTGACGCGGGAATCTTCAAGCCCTCGAGGTTGCGGCACCCGCAGAAAGCATAGCGGCGGATCTCGGTGACAGAGTCCGGAAGGGAGAATTTCGACAGCATCTGGCATCCGAAGAAGGTGCCGTCCTCGATGCAGGTGACCCCGGCAGGAATGTTGACGGACCACAGATATGCGCACTCCGAGAAGGCCCCGGCACAGATTTTCCTGACGCTCTCCGGGATGGTGACCACGCGGAGGCAGGCGCAGCGCGAGAAGGAATCGGCCCCGATCCTGAGGAGGTTCCCCGCACTGGAGAACTTGAGGTCCCTGAGTGCAAGGCAACCATAGAAGGCCCTGTTCTCGATATTGCGGACAGAGGCGGGAATCGAGATGCCCGTCAGCGTCTCACACCACTGGAAAGCCGCCCTGCCGACGGTTTCCACCGTATCGGGGATGACGGATGCCTTGCAACCGAAAACCAGCGTCTTCCCGTCATCCGTGAGGCAGCAGTTTCCCTCAGAGCCGAAGATGGGGTTTCCCTTTGCTACCTCGATGACCTCCAGGGAGCAGCATCCGCTGAAAGCTGCATCTTTAATCTCTACAAGGCCTGCCGGAAGGTGAATCTCTTTGAGGTTCCAGCAGCCCTTGAACGACTCGCGCCCTATGCTGGAAAGAGACTCTGGGAAAACGACTTCACGAAGGTCGTCGCTGCAGTAGAACTCATAATCCTCTATGTAGTCAATCCCCTCGGGGATGACGCATTTGCCGTTGATGATTTTAAATCTTTTCATAACCAGTAATTCTATCTGCCACTTATACGGGCTTTCTCCAATATCGTTACCCGCATTTTTGGAAAAAACGCCGGGAAATCGTAAATTTGTTTCTAGATAATTCTTCCCCTTATGCCAAGAACAGCAAGAAAGCCATTGATGGAGCAAGACTTCATTCTAGATCCTACCGGAAAACAGTTTCTGGACTATGCCCGCAACAATATCGGATCTATGATAAGCAGTGTTGAAATGAAGTGGAACCCGGGACAATCCGGAATGTCTCTGGATCTTTTCGTCAATGATGCTGCTTTGTACGCCATTGAACTTGCGCGAGAGGACCACGCAAAGGGACTTTTCAGGAACGAGAATGCAGATTCTTTCAGGAAATTCTTTTATGGAAGAATTTTAAAAGCATTCCATACGAAATTGAAAGAACTGGGAAGCGATCCCGGCAGGGCCGTCTTTGACGAGCGGCTCGGGAAGTATTACGAAGGGACGGCTGTTGAATTCGCTCCACGGGATGACAATGACGAGCCGTCCGTTCTGGAGGACTCTGACAAGGAAGCCCCTTCAGACACCTCTTCCCAAAGGCATCCAAAGAAAGCAAACGACGGTGTCATCCTCTATCACTACAGTGCCGAGAAGGCCAAGGCCCTGGAGGAAAGCCATGAGATAAAGATGACCTATGTCAGGAAGATCCGTGAAATCGTCGCCAGGATGTCCCCTACCGACCAGCGGCTTTTCAACCTGAAATTCCAGTTTGACTTCTCGGACGAGGATTACAGGATGTGGGAGACGATAAGTGCACAGAAGCATGTCAAGGATCCCTTCACTAAAATGGCTCACGACAAGTACGGAGTCAGCGAAGGATATGCCAGAAAGAGAATCTGCCTTATCAAGGCCGATATCGTAAAGAAACTCAGTGAGGCTGGGCACACACAGGAGAGTTATCGGCAGCAAACGTCAATGCCGCTCACGCTGGAATGGCTGCAAGTGAAAAAACCGGCCCCAGCATTCGACCTCGATATCGAGGGCTTAACTGAAGCCGATTGCAGGGATATTCTGTTTGAGTTATTTGTCTGATTTCGCAAAGAAACCGACCTTGCCAATGGCTGGTTTGATGGGATCCAATGGCTTTTCCCAGTCAATAGCCAGGATTCCGACGATGTCCTTGTAAACCTTCATAGCATTCTGCTTGCTTGGATCTTTCTCATACTCACTCATAACGTCACAATAATCAATCCCGACCTTTCTTATTGTATTCCAATCTGTCCAGTTGGAAATGTCTTTATATCTGTTGATCATTCTGACGGATCCGGTTCCAGCAAGATCGAACAAATCCACACCATACCCAAATCCCCAGGGCCTCGTTCCAATTCTCGAGGCAACATAATTCCTCGCATCCGAGAGCATATAGCCAATGGTGGGAGAGTTGTCGATAAAAGTGAGCATACCTGCCTCGGCGAATGAATTCTCAAGCGAGAGAATCGAAGGATATCCTTCCCCGTTAAAGGCACTGAAATATGCGTGCATCATCAACTGTATGAATACGCACCCGAATACAATGTCTTCATTCACGCAGTTTTCGTGCGCGTAATTCCGTATATCGTCAATCATTAATCCAATCTTTGGTCGATGTGTCCCACGCCACCAGTAATACGTTCGCGTATAAAGGCCGAGAATAGGAACCATGTCCTGGACAAACTCGTTTTCCGGTTCCTTCCCTATTTTGATTTGCCAATACACATAGTCTCGTCTTTCTCCAATCTCGCCCTGGTGCACATGACATGCCTGCCAGTGCTCGCCCCTGTAGAAAACATCATGGAGAGCCTTGTATTGATTCATATAACTCTCCCAAGGCTCAAGCATAGCCTTACTGTCAAGCACATGCACCTCCAACTTAATCTTTGCCCGCAGGTCCTTCAGTTTGGAAATGCCATCAAAAGGAAAGGGTAGATTCTCGATCATCTCAAGCAACTCTTCCTGAGATGATGTTAGTGTGTTTCCGTTCTCCGAGTGGTATTTAAATGCCATAATAACAGAATTAAAGCATTTGTCTGGATTATTTATTGCATATATTGGGGAGCATGACTCACAGTCAGCAGAGAAATGAGCTTTTGGGTGATTTCATCTAATTCAACAAAAGAATAATCAATACCGGTATTCTCGTAATTCTTAATAATCTTGTTATCTCCTAACTGATAGTACCATATACCTCCGTAGAAAACAAAACTATCAGAGCCGTGATCAGGCTTGAAGTCTTTCGACAATATCATGAATGAATAGTACCTCCTTTTGAATTGGACTTCGATAAAGCCGCTTAACGTAACATTCACTTCGTCGAAAATACACGGAAGTACTTCCTCGTTATCATTGGATATCAGCCCCCAAAGATTTGTTTCGTTATCAATAACGATATGAGTTCCAAAACGACCCTTGGAGTCAGGTCTAAATCGATGAATATTTCCCCTTTCTATTGACGTTAACCCCTCTATGAGTTTAGCCTCTTTTTCGTCAGAAACAGAAAAAATGTCTGTCAAGTTTGTGAGTTCCATTGACATATTGATTTATAAAGTTGTAATTCTAAAAAGCGGTTCATTAGCGCTCACTTTAGTCCTGAATCTCCTAAAGTTATCTTTTTCATCATTATCTCTCAACTGCGTTGTGACATAATAGTCCTTACCTTTATAATTGAAGGAATACGGTTTCACATCTGGAGCACTGCGGAGACACAAACTGACAGACGAGCAAGTACCGCTTTCCTTATCGGCTCGTACATAGGCACTGCAGCCGGGATAGCAGTGCCATCGGCCTGGCTCATCGTCATCGGCCTAATAGAATCTGTGTACGAACAGTTATTCGTCTTCTTTCCCTACGAACTCTGCTATCTCCGCTGGAGTAGGCATGCTTGAGTCGAACATCCAGGCTAATTTAGAAGCCTGAAGGGCGGAGTGGAATTTCTTGAGGAAAGGTAATTCGGGATTGCCGTCAGGCAGTTCCCCGCCAAACCCACCTCTGCCGACACACATTTCTCTGGAAATAGCCAACGGACCGTCTTCATACGTCCTGGAAAGTCCTTTGCTACTAGTTTTCTTTAGTATATACAAAACTGCTTTGATCAGCCTTTCAAAATAATAAGCGTAGTCATCGTCTCCGACAAAACCTTCAGCGATATCGATGACATTGGAATAAACGTACTGCCCGAGTTTACTCAGGTTTTTCGTTTCGAGCGTATGCCTGGCGCCGTCAATGAATTCCTTTACGGTAGGAAGGTACCGGACATGATCGAAAAGCTGCCTGGGAATCTGATCTTTTGCCTCGAAAGCGCCGTAGTCGTTCACAAGGAATACCGAGGGCATTCTGTAGTAGCCGGATAGTCCAAGGGCATCTGAAAAACCATCTCCGAACTGATTGTCGGAAAAACTGGAATCGATGTAATAGAAGCCGAAAAACTTACCATAGGAAGAGTATGGTAAAAAAGCTTCCTTGGGGTATTCAGAAGTACGGGGGTCAATCTCCTCTACTCTGCCACCAACAAGAACTGCCTTAATGGGCTCTCTGCAGGGATATCCAAGCCTGAACAGTCTTGCATCGTCTTCTCTCCTGTAATCATCCAAATAATGTCTCAATTGATCTATCGAAGGATTGTTATGACACCAAATCATTAATGGGCGTTTGGCAGGTCCATTGAAATAATTAGCAATATAACTCCTGATGCCATCCGTATCAAATACCTTGGTAGGAGCCGGATCCCGGTAAGTCCAAATATTCTGTTCCATGTTGAATAAAGATTAGCTGAATTCTAAATGGAAGTGCAACGACTTCCGAAGTCAAAGTTATATAATTTCTTAAAATAGTCCAAAGGCGTCAGGTAACCGATTATAGGCAATCTTTAAGAATATTCTGTATCGTTACCTTGGCGATAAAAACTTAATCAAATTAGACATGTCCAAAAGTGTCGTTTTCCTTTCAGCCGGGTTGACATATATTGGAAGGTAATACATGTCGCACTCTGCCACTTCTGATCCATCTTTCATAAAATCTCCTGCTACATTTTCCTCATTCCCTGGATATATCAATGCTGTTTTGTCGGTGTCCCAGTAATCTTGATAAACGAACATCTGTTTTAAATCCGCATCACTAGGTTTTCCATCTTTGGGGCATTTCCATTTGGTATCTAGGACAGCGATACAGTTATCTTCGTATTTGACAACAATATCAGGCTTTACAATCTTCCCGCCAACCTTGGCTGAAGTCCAAAACTCCTTCCGTCTTTGCGCCACAACAGTGTATTTGCTATCTATAGTCCTTAGTTGACGCTTAAGTGTGATATAAACGTATTCTTCCCATAGTTTATTCATGTCGAACATCAATGCCATCACATTATTGCTTCGATTATAAGTCATGCTCGGCATATAATTCAGGAGAATAAGTTTAGCTATATCCATTGCGTCACGGTAATCTTCTGTTTTTCGGTCAAATGAAAGACGATTGAAAAGTGTTTCTGTAACCACAAGATCATCCAGCTCTGGGAATTCAAAAATCAGTGTCTTCGCCCGATGGATGGTATAGTTGCTGACCGAAATGTCCGGAATGACCCGCAAAGCCTTGTAAAGCAAACGGTTGAAAATATGATTACGGTCATAGGTGGTGTAATCAACGTAGAAACGCTCTTTATGAATTAAGTTTTTTACAATATGCTTGGACATTACTAGCCTTCCTTTCAGCGAAGGGTTGTTACCTTCAATGCGTCGGTATGCTTTAACTAGACCGATGTGCATAATGTTTTCCACCTCGTCCAGAAAGTGATTGAGGAAAACGTCCAATACATGACTGCGCCTTTGTAATAGATTGGCTTTAGACGGAAGAGTTACCTTTAGCTTATATACAACCTTGAGCATCTCGAGCAGGTTATTCTCCCATGTTTCTTCATCTTCAGCTATTGCCCGGTCTGCCTTCGGGAGGATCTCAATCTGAAGATTCCCAACACTGATAACTCCCACATAATGTTTAAACTTAACCCCATTGTTAATGAGCGAATAGTAAGGGAAGTCATCACCATCTTTATCTCCTAAAAACTTTGAAAGGAGTTGAAGGTGGTCAGATGTGAAGGTCGTATTATTTACCTTCAAAGAATCATGCTCGTATACTCTAATGAGAGTCATATTGCTCAGATATTCAATAGTTTTCTTAAGGCTTCTTCCATGTTGGGTTTCTCAACGATGGAGAAAGTGTGTTCAGGAATATCGTCGTAAGGTTTTTTCACTGCAAAAGGGACTGAGTTTTTTGTCTCTCTTATAAAACCGTCTCCGAGAATAAGTTGAATCTTCTCGTAGTCGCCGTAGAAATACTCCTGAAGCAGAGGAATAATCTTATCGACAAATACGGGCTCGAGTTCTTCTGACTTAACAGTAGTAGGTTTCTTATCTCTATCTACAAAACCCATAAAATAACTGTGGCCTATCTGGTGCTCACGATCCTTGAGTATTTCGATGCGCTGATTGACAAGAGATAGCAGATTCGCAAGCGTCTTGCCGATACCTTCGATAGAAACAGATTCAAGAAGTTTAGGATTTGGCATCATCTCCTCAAAACTGAACCTTCTGCGAAGTGCGGAATCCAAAGCCTCCACGCTTCTGTCGGCAGTATTCATTGTTCCGATGATATAGAGATTCTTTGGAACGGAAAAAGTTTTCTTTGAATATGGCAGAACAACGGACACTTCTTCAGGACATCCTTTTCTCTTGTCCTCTTCAAGCAGCGTAATCAATTCGCCGAAAATATTGGCAACGTTTCCGCGGTTTATCTCGTCTATTATAAGTACATAATTATTCTCGTTATCCTTTGAGGCCTTGTCCGATATCTGCTTAAAAAGCCCTTCCTCAATTGTATATCCTACCGGCGTTATGCCCAACGTGGGCTTAATTCCCTCGACGAAATCTTCATAACTCATGGATTGATGGAAAGTTGTGAAAACAATCTGCTCCTTGTTGTCTTTGTAGTCGTTGAATGCGTTTATAGCATCTTCCCGGGTGGCCGTGGCCCATTTTGTATAAGGGTCAAGTATCTCAAGAGCCTTATTCACAGTATGATATGTCTTTCCAGTTCCAGGAGGGCCATAAAGTATCAGATTGAGAGGTTTTTCCTTTAACTCTTTCGGCTCTATTTTGCCAATCCCTGTCGCGGTTTTCCCCATTTTTGAGGAAGTCGCCTTTCTAGTTATACTACCGGTTATATCTAATGTCTCGCTATCTCCCTTTTCAAAGAATGAGTCTACTTTCATTGCCCTTGCCGTTACCTCTAGTAAAGCATATAGGGCTTCGTTTGTTTCGTGATGTGTTTTTCCAGCCTTAGCAAACTGATTTATTAAATAGAAAGTCGAATTAGGGAAAGCTGATTTTGCATAATAAGGATTTGGGTAATACTCAGTTTGTACCAGATTATAATTAGCTGGATTATTAACTTCTAATAGAATGTGTACACCATTATACATCCATCTTGTTCCAAACTGTTTGTTAGACTTATGGGACGTTTTAGGCCCACCTGGGGTGAGATAAGTAGATATCCATTTTGATAAATCTCCACCATATGCTTTATAGAGTTTATCAAAAGCATTTTTGGCTACTATTCGCATATCTGTTTGATTATTAAATCGTTAAACATACACATGTATGACTCTGCGCATTAAAACAAAATATGACTCACATGGCCTAAAGCAAGTTCTTCTTTGGCACAATCATCACATAAAGTCACGAGACCTAATTCTTGCGGATCAGCAAACTTGTACGAAAAGTTTGCGCTATACCCATTGGTCCAAGGACTATGAACAAAGCTCTTTCCGCATTTTGCGCATGTAGACCGTATTGGCCTATTGTGTTCAGGATTTGTTGTAAGCATAATAAAGGTAATTATTCTGTATGTCTTCTAAATTTTCTTCCTTACCGACCTCAAGATTTCCACCATCGCCCAGGTGTCCTGCTGGCAGTAGCGGGAAAGAGCGGCGCGGCGATCGGCCTTGGTCTTCAGTATGCCGAATGTCGGGTTCGGGGAGTCATAGTTGAGGTACGTGATATATGCCTGGACTCCATTGCCGACATCCATTCCTTTATATGTGAGTGATGGAACCAATACCGGGAGAGTCTTCTTGATTGAATAGCTGCCGGAGAGGTCCGGATGGTAGTAGTTGATGGTTTTGGCACGTTCCTCACCAAATGCGGGTTCGTAGAACTCCTTCTTCGTCTTCAGCAGGTCAATCAGGTCTGCCGATTTGTCGCAGATTGCCAATAGCTTATCCTTGTACTTCGGGAAAGCGGCGGCGAGTTCATTCAGCCGTCCTCTCTCAAATGAGGTATTCTGCGCGAGCATCGTGCCGTGAAGCGTGCCGTCCGCGTTGAATTCAAAATGGTCAACGATTGCTTTTACCAGGGCTTCGCGCTCATCGTCATAGCACTCGGCATTGAGGAAGATGAAATTATCCTTCTGCTTGTCGCAGACACCCGGTGCTCGCTCGATATGCAGCGAAAACTCGAAGACAGACTGCCGATAAGGGGTCTCTTTTTTGAAACGAGGCAGAGGACAGGGGAACGTTTCGAAGTCAAAGTGGTAGATGGGATACTCAATCTTATCAAGCCAAAAGCGCATCTTTTCCTTGTCGACATGCTCGATTCCATTGTCATAGCAGTCGCGCTGAATTTTGTGATTCTCATTCACAAGCCAGCCTGTCGGCACATCGTCGAACTTCCAGTAGCCCTGATTAACAAGCTCATATTTTCCTACAATGCCATAATCCTTAAAACTCTGGTGAGAATTCAGGTACTTATTCGCAGAATTATAATCCGGCACATCGCGGAGTTTCTGGAAGCAGTGTTTCCAGAACACACATTCCGTGTTCTTGCCCCAGGCACACCAATTGCCCACAGTGACCTTTGTGTTGACTGGGTTAGGCTTGGCAATATAGCTTTCAAGCATAGCTATCTCCTTGAGAATGAAAGGCTGGTACGCCAGAGTGGTCTCATTCATGTCCAGGAAGGTGATGAGTTCCTGGCCACCAATCTCATTATACACACAATCGCCGTTGGCGTCACGTGTTCCGTCAAATACATACTCGCTGTTGAGTACTGCCAGGTAGAAGTTCACCGGGCGGTTGTCTCCGGCCTTTCGGAGGGCATGCTCAATCACATACCTCTGAAATGCCAAATCGTGAGGGTATTTTCCGTAATTGCTATAGCGGTCGAGTAGCAGACCTTTCTTTGCTTCGTAGTTCTTTGCCGCATAATCCGTTTTCGTGCTGGCCAAGGCGTTGAGACGCCAGATATTTCCTTCCTTTACAAACAGCGGATACTTGGTCCCGCCACGCTTATCCGAGAAGAAAAGGCCTGCTTTTGCATCGGGATACTTGCTATTGGTCGTGGCCTTCACCTCGATGATGTTGATCTCCTCTTCGTTCTCGTTGTAGATATCCACGTAGCAGCGGTAAGTGTGTCCGTGGAGTTCATATTCGAAGAGTTTCTGTCCATGAACATCCTTTGAGTTGGCAATGAAAGTACCATGAAAATACTTCTTTGCCACCTTCAACGCTTCCTCCTCAACCTTGTTGTAATAAGGAAGCAGGGCTTCCAGCTCCGGCCCAGGCTGGGCATCAAATTCCTCATCTTCATCATCAAAGCCATCGGATGATTTCACGCCCTCCCGCAATTCGGCCAATCTCTCCTCCCGGCGCTCACGTTCATCGTCAATATCGGCCTTCCCTGTAGGATTGTACTTCAAATCCATTGGGAAATACATCGGACAGCGTGTCCAATTGATGAATCTTGTTTTTGAAATGTTCATGTGACCTTACATTTATGAGACAAATATAGAAATTCTTTATTTCTCTACCAAATATACGTTTTAGTTTTAATATCGTTACCTGCTCAAAATGGGGTACTAAGATTTCCTGCAAGTAATACCGGCCTTCATGGATATCGTTACCCGCATTTTTGGGAAAAACGCCGGAAAGATGACCTATTTCAGGAAGATCCGTGAAATCGTCGCCAGGATGTCCCCTACCGACCAGCGGCTTTTCAACCTGAAATTCCAGTTTGACTTCTCGGACGAGGATTACAGGATGTGGGAGACGATAAGTGCACAGAAGCATGTCAAGGATCCCTTCACTAAAATGGCTCACGACAAGTACAGAGTCAGCGAAGGATATGCTAAAAAGAGAATCAGCCTTATCAAGGCCGATATCGTAAAGAAACTAAACGAGGCTGGGTACACACGGGAGAGTTATCGGCAGCAAACGTCATTGCCGCTCACACTTGAATTCCTGCAAGTAAGAAAACCGGCTCCAGCGTTTGACCTTGACATCGAAGGTCTCTCTGAAGCCGATTGCAGGGATTTACTGGTGGAGTTGTTTGCCTGATAAGAAGGATTATTTTTTCCAAGAATCGTAAACAAAAAATCCGGCACGTACTTGTGCGACGAATAGGAATTCCTCAAATTCTTCCTCGTATTTTTCTCGGTCGCTGCTCAAGAATCCTGGAACACCAGCCAGACGATTATCGACCTGCAGAACGAGGGCATGGAGTGTAATCCTTTAGGGCAGGGCTACGGCTCAATGGGAGCACCCACAACAGAGTTCGAGAAACTGGTGCTCACCGAAGTGAGCGCTATCTCAATGCTTATAGAAGGATACATAGTAGTACTCTAATTCCGTGGAGTACATTCTCTGAGCCTGAATCTTGAAGGAGTCTCCACTGATGATACCTGTTCCTAAGGAGCCCCCAAACCACCATGAAACAGACCTACCGCCAACTTTCGTCTTGGCATTGGCCATTAGTGTAATCTCTCCTTTGGAGATGCTATAATATCCGTCGTTTTTCTCACTGCTGCCTTGGAAAAACATAACACAGTCAGTGCCACTCAAGAGCTCAAGGTAAATCATACCATCCTTGGTCTCCGCGAAATAGAGCCCCTTTGATAAGCTGCTTTTCTGGCATGATGTGAATGACAATAAGGCGATAGCTAATATGGCAATGAGTCTTTTCATAATATTAGTGTTACTTGGTGATTTCCTTTTTGAGGAATGCCGTCGGCTCCGAGTTTGTTTATTTTCTTCATCATATCGGTCACTCCTGAAGGAAGGCTACAAATAAGTTCTTGGTATTGATACTTGCTCAAATTATTCACTAAGGTTTGCTGAATTCTAAATGGAAGTGCAACGACTTCCGAAGTCAAAGTTATATAATTTCTTGAAATAATCCAAAGGCGTCAGGTAACAGAGTAATTTTCTGGGCCTATGGTTCAGTTTCCACTCTATTTCTGCGATGTTGTCTTCTGAATACAGGTCGAAGTCTGAGCCTTTGCTGCGGCGTCAAGTGTTTGTATTTCATGCAATCTTTTGGTGGTTCTTAAGACTACAAAAGTTACACTTTCAATTAGCGTCCGCGACTCATAAAGAACAACACTCTTTACTTAAGCCATGTAAGTGTAAGAGGAAGTGCCTCCAACATATAGCTTCCTCATCTTGGCAACCTTAATTCCTTTTCCCCTACAGAGGCGCTCAAAATCGGCCCAGTACGAGCATAGCCCATACTGTCTAAACTGTGTGTAAGTATGAATAGTCACGCCGTCGGTAGTCTGAATGTTGATATTCTTATACCGGCTTGACCCTTTCTTGTCAAGGACATACTTCCCCCAGTATGCCTTAAGTTGAGAATAGGTCTGAGGGTGTTTGATTGCATATTCTTTAATGACTTTGGCTGCGGCCTCAGTCATAGACTTACATTCCACACCATTGACGTAGAAATGGTCCGATGAGTTAAACTGAAGGACTTCAACAACGCCGCTTAAAGGGTCTATGAAAATCCCCGTAACGCTGGATTTGCCATTAATCTTCTTGAGAATTGCATTTCCATAGCGAATGTACTTCTCACATGCCTTTTTCCCATTTTGTGTATCAGGGTAAAGAATAGCGACATACTGGACAGGAGACTGCAATCCCCACAACGCCATTCTGGAGAGGAGTTTCTGTGAAACCTGATCTGAACGGGTCGCGTCAATTTCAATAATCCAGTCGGAATTACCCTTCGCTTTGCCAAGGATATCAATAGAGTCTCGTTCTGAACGGCCTTTGGCCTTTTTCTCTATTTCCCACACATAGCCACTGGATATACCGTTGAGGTTATCCTTGATACTCTCCTGAAACCTTTCCACAAGAGAGTGGTCTATCACCCGGCCAACTCTTGCATTTTTCAAAATAGGCATGCTGATTTTTACAGCTTCACACAAAGATTCTATATTCATAATAGCAAAAGAATTAAAATACTCTACAAATCAATACAGCTAAAATGCAATATCGTTACCCAAACGAACAAAAAACTAGATCTTCCCCCTCACCGCCCTCAGAATCTCCACCATCGCCCATGTGTCCTGCTTGCAGTAGCGGGAGAGGGCGGCGCGGCGATCGGCCTTGGTCTTCAGTATACCGAATGTCGGGTCCGGGGAGTCGTAGTTGAGATAGGTGATGTATGCCTGTACGCCGTTGCCGACATCCATTCCCTTGTATGTGAGCGCAGGGACCAATAACGGAAGGGTCTTCTTGATGGAATAGCTGCCAGAAAGATTCCGATGGTAGTAGTTGATGGCCTTGGCACGTTCCTCACCAAATGCGGGTTCGTAGAAATCCTTCTTCGTCTTCAGCAGGTCAATCATGTCTGCCGATTTGTCGCAAATTGCCAGTAACTTATCCGCGTACTCCGGATAAATGACAGCAAGTTCCTTCAACCTACCTCTCTCAAATGAGGTGTTCTGTGCGAGCATAGTGCCGTGAAGCGTGCCGTCCGCGTTGAATTCGAAATGGTCAACGATTGCTTTTACCAGGGCTTCGCGCTCGTCGTCATCGCACTCGGCATTGAGGAAGATGAAATTATCCTTCTGCTTGTCGCAGACACCCGGT
>OIXA01002052.1_pt1 | contig 23957 bp, 23 predicted proteins | sample 1587721 | NCBI WGS metagenome assembly OIXA01 (sample SAMEA3888900, study PRJEB22519) | human gut metagenome | biome: human gut; feature: human-associated habitat; material: faeces | place: Denmark | collected 2013
CATTACATCTTTTCTGCATACCTGCCTACACACATCAAATTCCTAACGGAATTTCTTCGCATCTTTTTCGGGACAACATGTATATCATTTCCATATAATAAGTAAAAAAGAAAAGGCCTCGCGGTGTGCGAGACCTTTTCAGTATGCTATATAATGTTTAGATTATTTAGCGCGGTAGATAGTAACTGCACGGTCAAGTGAAGCGCACTTTGCACCGTAGTTAGTAAGGTTACCATCGTTGATTTGTGCATCGAGGCGGTTAGCTTCTACACCCTTAGCAACGAGGCTCTTCTTAACTGTAGCTACACGTTCCTTACGGAGACGAGTGTTGATCTTGTCGTTACCAGTGTAGTTGTCAGCCCAACCAGTAAGAACGTAGTTGCTGTCTTCTGACTTCATAACTTCTGATACAGCGCCAACGATCTTGTTTTGAACGCCAACGAGCTTAGAAACGTTGATTGGGAAGTAGATAGTTGCGAGTGGAGCTTCTTCCTTTTCTTCAACTGGAGCAGCTTTTTGCTTGCGGCAGTCTTCGAGTTGCTTCTTCAAGTTTGCAATGTTTTGGTTTGCAGCTTCGAGCTTAGCGCGGAGGTCGTCAACATAAGCGTCGGTGTACTTGATTTCTGGGCAAACAGGAACAACTGGAGCATTCCATTCAGTCTTGTTGAACTTGTAAGCCACACCGATGAGTGCAGAAGGATATTCGTTCCAGGTCTTGTGACCGGGACCATCGGTAACTTCTTGCAACATTTCGAAGCGGAGGTCGAGGTTGATGGCAATGTTCTTGGTTACATTGAATTGGTTGAGCAAACCAGCGCGAGCACTGAAGTTACGAGAGTGGGGATCACCACCACCTGCATACTTCCAGTCATCGCCACGAGATTCAGCACCGGTTACTTCGTGTTCGTATACCCAGTGAACGCCCATACCACCATACACGATAGCGTTGTAGAAACGACCGGGTTTGTAACCGCAAATCCAATTGGTTGCATTGAACAATACATCAGCAAAACCACCAATGTTGTTGAACTTAGAAGGTTTCAAAGCATTGCCTTCATAAGTGCCGATAGTGTGGTTCCAAGGACGATAGCCAATACCATACTTGTGAGTTACACCAAGCATTTGGTTGAATTCACCACCCACGCGGATACCGAGAAGTGGAGAGAACCATTTACCTACAGCAACTTGTCCCTTGAGGCCGAGACGCTTGCCAAAGTCTTGCTTTGCATCCCAAGTTGACATAAGTACACCAGCACCACCGTCAACTTCAATCCACCAGTTGTCTTGCATCTTGTTGAAGAGATAGCCTTGAGCTGCATCTTCAACATAAGTTACTTCTTGTGCCTTAGCAGAAAAGTTGCCCATGAACATGGCACAAGCAAATGCTAATAAAGTAATCTTTTTCATAAACTTACGTTTTTTGATAGTAAATAATATTTAATTGTTTGATATTCTACCACAATTTATTGTGCAAATATAAATACTTTTTTCTAATTACCCAACTTTTTGTAATTAAAATTCAATTATAGTGATTTTTTTTCATTTTTAACATAGTCGAGGATTTCCTTAGCCACGATTTCAGGGGTGAATCCGAATTTTTCGTCAAGCACCTTAAATGGAGCAGATTCGCCAAAGTGGTCAAGGCCCTTCACATGTCCGTTAGGAATGAGGCGAGCGAGGGTAGAAGGAAGTCCTGCGGTCAAACCGAAAGCAGGTTTGCCGGTAGGAATCACTTCGTTACGGTATGCTGCATCTTGATTTAGGAACAAACCGATTGATGGAACCGAAACGATTTGATATTTGATGTTCTCCTTCTCAATGATTTTACCGGCAGCCACTAAGGCCGAAACCTCAGAGCCGTTTGCCACGAGAATCACATCTGCGTCTTTGTCAGTCTTCACGATGTAGCCACCACGCTCAGCCTGAAGGGCAGCTTTGTAGCGAGCTTCATAACCTTCGCCTTCTTCGGCAGGAATGTCGGTCACATCTTGGCGAGTGAGGATGAGGGCAGTAGGGGTGTTGGTGTTCTCCATTGCCATCTTCCAAGCCACGGTAGTCTCGGCTGAGTCGGCAGGACGAAGTACGAGCATACTGTTGCGGCCGCTGTGATTCTTCAATTCTTCCAACAGACGGATTTGTGCTTCCTGTTCCACTGGTTCGTGGGTTGGACCATCTTCGCCCACACGGAATGCGTCGTGCGACCAGATGAATTTCACAGGAAGTTCCATCAGAGCCGAAAGGCGTACGGCTGGCTTCATGTAGTCGCTAAACACGAAGAATGTGGCACATGCGCCAATCATACCGCCGTGCAGTGCGATACCATTAATAATAGATGTCATAGCCAATTCCGAAACACCTGCGTGCAGGAATGCGCCTTCGAAATCGTGTGGAGCAAATGCCTTGGTCTTTTTCAAGAAACCGTCGGTCTTGTCGCTGTTAGCCAAGTCGGCTGACGAAACAATCATGTTTGGAACATTCACAGCCAATTCGCCAAGCACATTTGATGATGCAGCGCGAGTGGCGATGTTTGGCTTGTGGGTGATGCTTGCGTAGTCAACATCCACAACCTTGCCAGCGATGCAATCGTCGAGCATTTTAGCTTTTTCAGGGTTGGCTTTGCGCCAAGCCTCTTGTGCGGCTTTGCGCTCGGCAACGATAGCTACCAATTCAATTTCGCGCTCGGCGTAGAGTTCTTTCACTTCAGGGAATGTGGCCCACACATTATTAATATCTCCACCAAGGTTGGCGATGGTCTTTTCGTAACTTGCGCCCGATTTGCTCAATGGATTACCGTGGGTGCTGCACTTGCCTTCGAAGTTTTCACCGTCTTCAGTTACGCAACCACGTCCCATGATGGTGTGGCCAATAATCAATGTTGGGCGTTTTTCTTCTTTCTGTGCGCTTTCAAGTGCATCTGCGATTGCCACAGGGTCTGTGCCGTCGATTTCAAGCACGTTCCAGTTCCAAGCGCGATATTTCATTGCGGTGTCTTCATTCGACACTTCGTCGCAGTCGGTGGAAAGTTGCACCGCATTGCTGTCGTAGAACATAATCAGGTTGTTCAAACCAAGCAGACCTGCCAAGCGGCCAGCCTCTTGTGAAATGCCTTCCTGAATACCGCCATCGCTGATGAATGCGTAAGTTTTGTGAGCAAACACCTCGCTGTAGTGTGCGGCGATGTAACGCTCGGCAAGAGCACATCCCACTGCCATCACGTGGCCTTGACCAAGTGGACCAGAGGTGTTTTCCACGCCATGCATAGGGTCAACTTCTGGGTGTCCGGGAGTGATACTGCCCCATGAACGGAACTTTTGCAGGTCCTCAACTGTGTATTTGCCAGTAAGATGAAGCACTGCATAAAGCATTGGTGACATGTGACCTGGGTCTAAATAGAAGCGGTCGCGTCCAAACCAAGTGGGGTCGGAAGGGTCGTTAACGATGTATTTAGAATAGAGCACATTGATGAAATCAGCACCGCCCATAGCGCCACCGGGGTGACCTGACTTTGCTTTTTCCACCATAGAGGCAGCCAAGATGCGAATGTTGTCGGCTGCTTTGTTCATAAGATTTATATCCATTGCAATGATATTTTACTATAATTTTCTCGCAAATAATTCAATTTACGAAATTACAAAAAAAATGCCAAAGTATCACACGCTTTGCCCATTTTCTTTACAAGATTTAGACTAAATACTCTTCGAGGGGTTTAATTGCCCGAGTTTTATTCATGAAAAAGCATCCTCACCGGTGCTTCGCCTGATGAGGATGCCATACGCTATGCATGCGTTATTTCTGTTGTTATCGGTAAATAATTTTGTAAGCTCTATTGCCTTTTTTGGCGATATAGATGTCGCCGGGTTGTGGCTGAGTTACTTTCATGCCTTGCAAGTTGAAGTATTCCACGGGTGCATTTGAGGTTTCCACCACGAGGTCTACGCCCGATAAATCGCTAATGGTAAGCGATTTATTGTTTAAATCGAAACGCAAGGTCACGTTTTCGGCACTGCCTGATGCCAGTTGCATATTGGATCCTCTTTCCACCAGCGAGTAGGGTTGGTTGATGTTCACCAAATCATTTTCAGTGCCACCATAGTCCACCACATCCCATTGGCTATCGGCAATTTTGAATGGTCCTGACAAATGGTTCACTTTCAGTTGGTAAATATTGTTGCCCAAATCGGTGAATTTGTATGTTTCCATCACATTCCATCCACCCAAATCGGTGCCCCTCAGATAGATAGGTCCCACTATGGGCTCCGGCTTGGTGTAGCCTTCCAATCCGAGTTTGTTGCCAAAGCTGTTGATAGCATCGCGCAATTGCTTTTGCACTTCTGCCAGCGGCGTATCCATATCCGGGTTGCCGTAGCCATTGCTTTTCCATCGCTCTGCATCGCTTTGAGCAGCCCTACGAATGCGTTCGGCATATTCATTTTGATAGTTGAATATGCGGTCGAACCCTTCCGCTGCCATTGCCTCAAATATGCGTTTTACTTCTGCTTGAAAAGCGGGGCAGTTCCACATATTTTTAATCCAGTGTTGAGCATACTGACTTTCCCAAATCCATTTCGACACATCGCGTGACACTTGAAACGACGAACCGAAATCCCAAACCGGTCCGAAGTGCCATTTCTGGTCAGCCCCTTTGTCTTTGTAGAGGTAGCACGAGCCGGTATAAGATTCATAATTGTTCATGATCTGGTTCACCACAAAGAATCGGGCTGCATCGGTGAGGTCGATTTTGTTGAGCCAAGCGCCTTCGGCATTGTTGTCGGCATAGATGAGTGCATCAATGGCATCGAATTCCTTGCGCAGCCATTGGCGGTGGGCATCGGTTACATAGTCTTCCGGCGTTTTGTGGGTTACCCATAATTCTACATTTGTTCCTTGCCGAGAATCCACATACACTTGATTGGCGTCTTGGGTGTTGTCGAATTCCACCAACCAAGCGCCGGTGTAATCATCTTCGGTGAAAGGGTAGTCGTCGACGGTGGCACTCGGGTTGGCGGTAAGCCAATCGCTCACCACATCGTCGGGATTGGTTAGATTGATACGCGTTTTGGCGAAGCGGATGGTTTCGGTGAGGAAATACAGCCCTATGTAGTCGCCATTGAGAATCACTTCGCAGGGTTGGTCGGCAGGCGTCCAAGGCATTCCCGCCATGCGACTCACTTCAAATCCGGTGAGATTGCGCATAAAAGCACGGCTATCGTCGGCGTGCGCCATCAGCGCAAAGTGTTTGCTGCTGTTCATACCCAGCAGAGCGGCTTTCTTATCCAATTTTATGCGATAGGGTTTTTTGTTGAAAGCCCACCAGGTGTAGTTGCCGCGCCCCTTGATTTGGAGTGGCAGCGGACTTTCCGCCGAGCCGATAGCTTCTACGCCCTCCACGCCCCGTGGGTCGAGGTAGTAGGTGCCTACCACATACGTATCCTTTGAGTTAATGGCTTGATGGTTTTGCGTTTCAATCACCAACACCGGTAGTGTGCCCGAAGGTTGCGCCGCAAAAATGGGAACAATCATCGCCATTGCCATGAAAGCTGTAAACAAAAGTTTTCTCATAAATAATTATATACAAATAATATTGGTTATTTTTGAAGGAGTGGCTGTAATCAAAGAATATGAATTACAGCCACTGAGCTTTTTTTATTTAAATCAAATGATGTGATTATTCAGGGGTGTCCACTTTTTTCACTTTGCTACCCACGAGGGCATAGAACAAAATGTAGCCTGCACAAGCCACCGGAATGAAGTAGCTGTAGAGGTAGCCCACTATGTCGGCAACCCATGCTTGCAATCCCACCATCACTGCGCAACCAAACACCATGGTCATGAAAATGCCACTGGCTGCTGCGGTGTATTTGCCAAGGCCTTCAACAGCCATGTTGAAGATACCGCCCCACATCACTGAGGTGCAAAGACCTACGAGGATAAATGCGAGCACGCAAACAGGAACTTGTGGATAAATCACTTCAAGGTTACCCCAGTCGATACCGATAACGGTCACCTTCATGGTTTCAGGTGCGAAGATACCGAAGAGAAGGAGTGCGATAGCGGCTGTAGCCACGGTGCTAACCATTGCACGGCTGCTTACCTTGCCACCGATACTGCCACCGATTGAACGGCCAACGAACATCATCAGCCAATATACCGAAGCAATCAAACCTGCCACACCAGCCGACAAGCCCACTTCTGGAGTCTGCAAGTATGAAATCATGTAGGTAGGTGTACCAACTTCAACGCTCATATACAGGAAGATAGCGAGAGCACCGAGAGAGAGTTGGCGGAACTTCAATGCGCCAGTGATAAGGCTGAGCTCCACCTTTGCCTGTTCGGGTTCTTCAATCTTGGTGAAAAGAAGAATCACGAATGCGATAACGAAGATCACACCTGCGATGATAAGGGCAGGGGTAGCGTCGGAGATACCTGTGCTTTTGGTCACTTCGCCGATGAGAGCACCCATCAGAATGTAAACTGCAACGGCTGCTGCTGAGTTGGCTGCACCACCGATTTGGATAAGTTGGTTACCGGTTTTGCCACCACCGCCAAGCACGTTGAGAAGAGGGTTGACCACGGTGTTGAGCATACACATGCACAAGCCGCTGATAAATGCACCAACCAAATAAATGACGTAGCTGCCAACCACGCCGCTTAAGTATTCGAAAACGATACCCACAATACCCACGATAAGAGCGAGCAAAGCAGTTTTCTTATAACCTAATTTAGCGATAAGCATACCGCTTGGAATACCCATCACCAAGTATGCGATAAAGTTAGCATAGTTACCGATTTGTCCAGCCAATTCCGATGCGCCGAACTGGTTCTTTACAATAGTAGCCATTGGTGAACACAAGTTGGTCACGAAGGCAATCATCGCAAAGAGGGCAATCATCATGATAATCGCTGCCCATTGTTTAGATTTTTGTGCCATTTGAAATTTAGTTTTGTTTAAAGTAGTTATTATTAATGTTTGTTTTTTTTCTTATAGAAGATAATGTAAAAGTACATTAAATTTTTGAAATGGAATAGTTTTTTTATCCCTAATATTGGCGTTCGCCGAAAATTTCTGTTCCGATACGCACCAAAGTTGCCCCTTCTGCCACTGCCAAGTGCCAGTCGTGGCTCATTCCCATGCTTATTTCCGTGAAGGTGTCGGTGGGGAATGTGTTTTCGTTGCGCAGAGTTCGGAAGGTTTCGCCAACCGAAGCAAATTCGGCTTTGATGATGGATTCGTCGTCGGTGAATGTAGCCATTGCCATCAGACCACGGAATCTCACATTCTCGTATTTCTTGAATTCGCCGTTTCGTGCCAGCGAGAGCAGTTCGTCGATGGCGAATCCGCTTTTCGCCTCCTCTTTTGCCACATGGAGCTGGAGAAGCACATCTGCCACTTTGCCAATTCGCTTCGCCTCTTTCTCGATGGTGTCGAGCAGACGAATGCTGTCAACACTGTGAATCAGCGACACGATAGGCATAATCGCACGCACTTTGTTGCGCTGAAGGTGACCAATGAAATGCCACTGCACATCGTCGGGCATTTGAGGGGCTTTTACCACCAGTTCTTGCGCATGGCTTTCGCCAAAAAGGCGTTGCCCAGCGGTGTAGGCCTCCTGCAACTGTTCAATAGGGTGATACTTTGAAACAGCCACAAGGTTCACACCGTCGGGCAACTCCGATTTAATTTTAATAATATGTTCAGCAACGCTTGTCATTATTCTTCCACTTTTCCACCACCAAGGTCGGCACCAAACACGTCGATGTATGCCATTTCGGTGATGTTCACGATTTCAAAATCGAAAAGCACGCTCTTCATGGCCTCAAGGAAGTAGTCGAGAGCCAACTTGAACTCGCTTGCTTGAACAAGGCTGAAACTTGCTGAGCGCTTTTCTGCACCGGTTTTTTCGTCGATAGTAATCATGTTGATTTTCACTTTGTACCAGCGGTCGCCGCCTTCGTGGTAAAGCACATCTTCGAAGCGCACTTTGCGTACGGCTGTCACGGTGAGTTCGCCCGATACGAATGGCTCCATTTCCTTTGTGATGCGTGCCTCTGCTTCAGTGAAAGAGAGAGCATCTACGAGATATGGCTCAGTTACCGATTTGATGGCACCTGTGTCGAGCATTGTCTTATCATATTTCACCTTTGTTTCAAACCATTGACTCATAATTAATTCTTGTTTTAAATGTTAGTAAATTTAATGTGTTTATAGTATTGTTTGTTGTTGTGTGTATGATCGCATACATCGCACAAAGTTACGCAAATTTTGCGGTTTTTACCACACCGCCAATGAAATAAAATTGGCGGAAATTTTTAGTGATTTGCAATTCAACGCTTTGTTGCGTAACTTTGCACCCGTAATGAGTGATTTTTATAAAACCATAAAAGAGCGTTCGCAAGCGAAATACACCGAGAAAATGAGTAAATTTCTCGCTTTTGCTGTGCCTGTGAGAACGGCAGAAGAGGCTAAAGCCGTGGTGAAAACCATATCCAACGAATATCACGACGCAAGGCACTGCTGCTGGGCGTATATGATTGGAACCGAGCGCAATGAGTATTTATCAAGCGACAATGGAGAGCCTTCAGGAACGGCAGGAAAACCGATTTTAGGGCAAATCAATTCGTTTGGGCTCACTAATATTGTGATAGCTGTGGTTCGCTATTTCGGTGGCATCAAGTTGGGTACATCGGGCTTGATAGTGGCATATCGCGAGGCTGCTCGCCTTTCCATTGAGAATGCCGAGATTTTGGAGTGCCACGAGCAAGCGCGCGTCACCTTTAATTTCCCATATCTTTGCATGAACGATATGATGAAAATCGTGAAGTCGGAGCCTGTGAAGGTGATCGACCAGCAGTTCGACAACGACTGTGTGATGACGCTCGAATGTGATGCCGACAAAATGCCTGCTTTGAAATCACGCATTGAGAATGTTGACGGTGCGGCTATTCTCGAGGGCTAAACACGATTCTGCTTTTCACATGGCTTGTGCCATCGACATCGATTGAAAATTTGCAGTCCATTGGGTCGCTGTCGTCGCAGTTGACTTGTGCTGTGGTTCCGAACAGCGTTTCTTTCAAAAATGCGATTTCCATTCGTTTCACAAAATTTTGGTCGTATTTTTCCAAAGTGAACTGATTCAGGAGCAAGTCGAGGTATTTCACCGTGTTCACATGTCGGTTCACGTCGCAATCTGTGTATTTGAAAGTGTAGTCCGTTGTTTTTCCGTTTGTGATTTGTCGGAGTCTGCCTTGTGGCGCAATAGGGCACCCGTGAGTGCTGATGTTCTCGCGAAGGTAGCTCAATTGGCTGATGTCGGAACTCTCCCTTGTGGCAAAATTAATCACCATCCAAATGGTGCGCGCGTAGCCTATCACCTCGCCGTTATGGTCGGTGATTTCCATATTACGTTGCGAGAAATGGCGGTTGTAGTCCTCAATCCATGTGGTGAAGGTGTATGCCTCGTTCACTTTCGGGTAGCGCAGCATTTCGATTGTGACGCGAGAAAGCACCCAACCTTCATTATTCCGAATCATATCAGCATACCCCACACCCCAAGAGTTGGCATGGAGCGTGGCCACCTCAATGATTTTAGTCATCACCAGCGATAGCGGCATCTCCTTTTCGGGATTACATTCTGCCGCAGTCAAAAAATATTCCTGTCGAAAATCCTTTATATACTTCATTTGTTTCTTGTTATTCCGTTTTTAGTCAATTTTGAAATTGGTTACTTAATACCGCATTGGCGTTTCAGTTCAGCGGTGTTGCTGTGCTTCTTGCCGTTGAGGTCGTAGAGGTATTGGTTCACGTTTTTGGGGGCGATGTTTTTCACCTCGTTGAATCTTTCGGGGTGGGTGATACGCGTGAACACCACTCGTTGAATGTCGGTCTTGTTGCAAGTGCCAATGCTGTAGCCCAGCAGTTCGGGGTGCTCTCCTGGACCGTTACTGCTCCAGTAGGTCACTTTTCCATCGGGTGTGTAGCCCATGAAAATCACGCTGTGGCCAGCTTCCTGGTCGTCGCCTTTCACGTCGTTACAACCGATAATGGCACCACAGTCGCTGCCTTTCGATTCATTTTTGTTCCAGAAAATTTTCATGAAGTCGCCCTTCATGGCGTGTTGCCACACGGGATTGGCTCGCCATTCATCGTCGGTGAGGTATGTTTCCGATTCCGACTCTTTGTTGCGCAGCGTTTTCGCTCCACGATAGGCGGTAAAACTGTAACCGGCTTTCAACTCATGAATGAGTACGGCGATCGAAGGGCCGTTGGCGTTGGCTCTTCCCCAGAATCCTTCGCCATCGTCTTGACCGATACCCTCGGTGTTGATGTCGTCGGCAATTCCCACGTATGGTTTCATGTTTCGCCATGCTTCGGTGCTGATTACGCCTTGCTTATCCCACATTGTGAGAGCCTTGACAAGTGCCGAATATGTGGCGCTGGAGCAGAACGACGGTTGGGCTTTTTCTGGGCAGAAATACGGTTTGCGGTCGTTCATTCCCATTTGGTATGCTGCGTGCAAGCCTTGCCAAGTGGTGTTGGCAAACAGGGCGTTGGGTTTACCTCCTGTGTAGTAGCCGCCTCGTGCAGGGAATGAGTCGATGGCGGCGAGAATGGTGCTTTGCCACTCAGCGTTAATGGTATCGGCTGACACTTTTACGTTTTCTTCTTGAGCAGCCGAATTGCTGATGAAGCTACAGCAAATCGCCAATAGGAGTAATGGTCGTGCGATGTTAAACATATCTTCGTTTTTTCTTTCAAAGTTAGTGATAATTTTTGTTTTTGTGAACCTTTTTTTGCGTCGGTCAACCAAAAAAGCACTAACTTTGCAGATTGTGAGATAAATCAGAAATTAATATGTTTAATATATTCAAAAGAAATAATAAGGACGTAAAACTCTTTTACCATACTGACGTACACTGTCATATATTGCCCGGAGTGGACCACGGCGCAAAGAATATTCAAGACGGCATCGAATTGCTGAAAGCAGATATGGATATGGGTATCAAGCGTGTGATTTTAACGCCACACGTCACTTCCGAAACTTTCGAAAACACTCCTGAAACCCTCAACGCTGCTTTCGACACTTTTAAAGAAGCGGTGAAGGAGGCTGGGCTTGATGTGGAATTGCATCTTTCGGCGGAATATAGAATTGACGACTATTGGCAGAAAGAGTATGCCGCTGGCCATGTGATTCCTATGCCGGGAAACTATGTGCTGCTTGAAAATTCATTTGCACAAGAGCTGATTGGGTCGGAGCAGATGATGTTTGAGTTGAGATGTAAAGGATATTATCCAATTCTTGCTCACCCAGAGCGTTACTCTTATTACGGACACAATCGTGAACGCTACGAGAAAATGCACCGCACCAACGTGAAGTTCCAACTCAACATCCTTTCGCTCACAGGCTATTACGGTCATTCGGTGCAAGATACAGCCAGATGGCTCGTGAAGCAAGGACTTGTAGATATGATTGGTTCCGACATTCACCACCTCGAACACGCAGAAATCATTAAGGATTACTTGCGCAGCAAGGATTGGCGAAAAATGGCAGAGAAATTAGACGGTCGCATCATTAACGACAGTGTGTGCTAAAAAAGTTTCCCTTACTGTGCCATCATTCTGAATGGGGACTCCCCATCGTCGGTAGTGTAAACTCCTGAAAATTCATAACCATCGTAGGTGCCGCTCAGGTTGCCTACGATTTTATTTTTCTTGTCATATACCGATACTGTGAGGTCTCTGCCGCTGCCAATGCCCAGCAGACGATACTGTTTGCGCTCTTTGCCTCCGACCACGGTTGCGGCGGTGCCGGTGATATTGTTTGGGTCTTTGGTGTTGAGCACCATCACGAAATGGCCATTCCCCACAGAGCCAGCCAAGCGAATTTCACCCGATTTGGCGGCTTTACGCTTGTGCTCTTGATAAGAGGGTGGGGTGGTGGAAAATTCTTCGCCACCCATCATTTCCTCCATTCTGTCCATGTCGGCAAATGGGTCGCCAGCCATCATTTCTTCCATGATTTTCTCCATCTTTTCCATTTCAGCCATGTGCTCTCTCATCATGGCTTCGGCTTCCTCACCTGTGATTTCTTGGTAAGTGATGTGGGAGTCGGAGTCGGCTTGTGGAGCAGCCGCCATTTTCTCGGTTTTTTTTGTGACTGGTGCAACGGTGGTTTTCTTCACCGCGTAATACCCTATCAGCAGCAGTCCCACCACAAGAATCACTGCTACAATCACCACTACCTTGTTGACCACATTTTTCTTCAGTGGTTCGATAGGGCGATGGCGCTGTGTGGCGGCAGGTTCCTCAAAGAGCTGTGGCGTTACTCCTTCGTTGAAAGGTGGAGGTGTTGAGCTACCGCCATCTTCTATGTAAGGAGGTGGTGTGGGTTTTCCACTAAATTGCGGAGTGGAGGAAGGGTTGGTTTTGTTCATTTCTTTATCACTTTAGAAACGTAGTCGATGATCAAATCCGCAGTACCTTTGTCGCCAAGCACGCTTGCATTCACGCAAAGGTCGTAGGTGTCAGCCTCTCCCCATTTTTTGTCGGTGTAGAAGTTGTAATAGCTGGAGCGCATCTTGTTGGTTTTCTCAGCGCGTGTTATTGCCTCTTTTTCGGTCTTGCAGTCGCCGCGTGCAATGATTCGCTTCACACGGTCGTCCATTGTGGCATGAATGAAGATGCTAATCACCTTGCAGTGGTTGCGAAGCACATAGTCGGCTGTTCTGCCCACAATCACGCATGGACCACGGTCGGCAATCTCTGTGATCACGTTGCTCTGAATGGTGTAGAGGCTGTCTTCATTGAGCGGAGAGTTGCTCATCAGGTAAGTGCCGGAGTTGAAACCGAGTGTGAGCGAGAGCATACCCGACAGGAATGAGGGCGTTTTCTCGTCTTTCGACTCGAAGTATTCACGCGCCACACCGCTATTCTTTGCGGTCTCAATCAGCAGTTCGCTATCGTAGTAGGCGACACCAAGTGCATCTGCCACCATTTTACCTATATCTCTGCCACCGCAACCAAACTGGCGGCCAATAACTATTGCGTATGTGTTAGTGTTCATAATTGATATGGTTTTAGTTGTGATTTATTCTGTAGCAGGGGCTTCACTTTCGGGATTCTCTAATTTGTTGATATTACAAATCTCCAATTCCTTGATGTTTAGCTTTCCATTTTCTAACTCTGCCAATATTGAGGTGTGGGTGTCGCGTCGGGCGTAAGGCACCAGTTCAAATTCTCTGATAAATTTGGTCTTTCCCTTTGCCTTTGTGAAAAGCGACTTTTGAAGTGCTTCCATATTTAGCATTTTCTGCACCATAAAATAGCGATACCCTATCTTTGCCACGCCCAGCATATTGTCGCGCATCTCTTTAGGATCGTTCATCGGGTCGTGCGACTCCACCTGTATGGAATATGCGCCATCATTTAGGGGATAGATGTATAGGGAGAACACATAGTGTTCAAAATCGTCATTGTTTATCGCCTGAACCATTTGGCTGATGGCATCGGCAATGGCTTTTGCATCACCATCGGTGGAGAGTGCTATATTTTGCACCTGAAATTGGTCGGTTTTATCGGGTATGATGCTGTGCTCCTCCTGTGTGTAGAAGCGCGTGAGAATCACTTCTGCATCTTTTGCGAAGCCGTAAGTGGATGATAGCACGATAAGCAATGTAAGCAATAAATGTTTCATAATGCCGTAAATCATTATTTTAATGTCAAATTTATATTTTTTTCCCGAAATAGAATAACTTTTTTTATTAAACTTCCCTAAACAGACAGTGTAAATTGTGGTTGGTTTAAAAAACGGAGACCCAAACCGTTGCGGTAAGGCTCTCCGTGAATTGGTGTTATACTGCTGAAATTAGTGTATTTTATCCGAAGTTGTCGTAGTGTATCGACTCTGGATCAACGCCAAGTGAATACAGCACATCGTTTACGGTCTTGCTCATCATGGCAGGACCGCACATGTAGTATTCGCAATCTTCTGGAGCCTCGTGGTGAGCCAGATAGGTGTCGCGGAGCACTGGTGCCACAAATCCTGCGGTGTATTTCACGCCAGCAGCATCGGCGGCAGGGTCGGGGCGGTCGAGTGCCAAATGGAAGTGGAAATTAGGATATTCCTTTTCAATTTCGAGGAAATCCTCAAGATAGAACACCTCACTAAGCGAACGTGCGCCGTAGAAGTAGTGCATTTCGCGGTTGCGGCAATGCAGTGTCTTGGTCATGTGCATGATTTGTGCACGAAGTGGAGCCATACCTGCGCCACCGCCAATCCAAATCATTTCCTTCTTTGAGTCGAAAATAGGGTGGAAGTCACCGTAAGGGCCACTCATTGTCACCTTGTCGCCTGGTTTGAGCGTGAAGATGTAGCTTGATGCGATACCTGGCATCACATCTTGGAATCCCACTTCAGGCTTTGGCTTGAATGGTGGTGTGGCAATACGCACGGTGAGCATAAAGCGGTCGCCCTCGGCTGGATAGTTTGCCATGGAGTAGGCTCTCACTGTAGGCTCGGTGTTCTTACACTTGAGCGAGAACATGTTGAACTTCTCCCAAGTTGGCAAATATTCGCCAAGCGATTCCTTGTCGATGTCTTTGTCGTAGCTCATTTCGTATTCAGGAATACGGATTTGTGCGTAACTACCAGGAATGAAGTCCATGTGAGCACCTTCGGGCAGAGCTACGATAAACTCCTTGATGAACGAAGATACCAATTTGTTGCTCACCACCGTACATTCATATTCCTTCACTTCAAGCACTGAATCGGGCACTTGAATGTCCATATTGTCTTTCACCTTCACTTGGCAACCTAAACGCCAGTGAGTCTGTTGCTCTTTGCGAGAGAAGTGCACCTTTTCGGTAGGGAGGATTTCACCGCCACCTTCCAGCACTTGCACTTTGCACTGACCGCAGCTGCCCTTGCCGCCACATGCGCTCGACAGCATCACGCCATTTTCGTGGAGAGTGCCAAGAAGCGATGAGCCAGTCTCCACCTCCAGTTGGCGTTTGCCACCATTAATGTCGATTTTCACTTTGCCAGATGGCACCAGATAGTGTTTTGCCACCAAGAGCAAAACCACCAGCAGCAGCGTCACGATAAGGAAGATAATTGCGCTGCTTGCTACTGTAAGACCTGTTGAATTTATTAAAACCATGATAGATGTCCTGTTTTATAACTTAATTCCCAGGAAGCTCATGAAGGCAATACCCATAAGACCTGTAATAATAAATGTGATGCCGATGCCTCGCAATGGCTTTGGCACATTGCTGTAAGCCAGTTTCTCGCGGATAGCAGCAAGTCCCACGATGGCAAGCAGCCAACCGATACCCGAACCGGCACCATAAACGCCAGCAGTGAGTGCGCTGCTGAAATCCTTTTGCTGCATAAACAATGCACCGCCCAGGATAGCGCAGTTCACCGCAATCAGCGGCAGGAATATGCCGAGCGAGTTGTAGAGGCTTGGCGAGAATTTTTCCACCGCCATTTCCACCAACTGTGTGGCTGATGCAATTACAGCGATAAACATGATAAGCCCCAAGAAACTTAGGTCGACATCTTTAAATTCTTCGCCCAACCATGCGAGTGCGCCTGGCTGAAGTATGTATTTGTCGAGCAAATAGTTGAGTGGCAATGTCACGATAAGCATAAATGTAACAGCCACGCCTAAGCCGAAAGCGGTTTTCACATTCTTGGATACAGCCAAGTAGGAGCACATACCCAAGAAGTAGGCGAATATCATATTATCGACAAATATCGATTTTACGAATAGATTTAATTCTTCCATTTCTTTTAGTGATATTTTAGAATGCTACAATTATGTTACTTTTCTTGGAGTTCCTTGTCGTGTGCACGTTGAACCCAAATCACGCAAGCCACCACAATCAGTGCCATAGGTGGCAAAATCATCAAACCATTGTCCATATAGCCAGCGTCGTAAACACATTGTGGAATCACCTTGTAGCCCATCAGAGAGCCAGAACCAAGCAGTTCGCGGAAGAATCCCACAATCACCAGTACCAAGCCGTAGCCCAGACCGTTGCCAATGCCGTCGAGGAATGATGGCCAAGGCTTGTTGTGCATGGCGAATGCCTCAAGGCGGCCCATCAGAATACAGTTAGTGATGATAAGACCGATAAACACAGAAAGCTTTTTGCTCACGTCGTAGTTATATGCCAAGAGGAACTGTTGCACCATGATTACGAGTGCAGCCACCACCACCAGTTGCACGATAATGCGGATGGTGGGTGGAATGGTGTTGCGAATCAATGAGATAATCACATTAGAGAACGCCAGCACTGCTATCACCGACACACTCATCACAATGGCAGGCTCAAGGCTCACCGTTACCGCCAGAGTGGAGCAGATACCCAAAACCTGAACAAGTACAGGATTGTCTTTAGAGAATGGGTTGAAAATAATTTCTTTACTTCTTTTTGATAACATAGTGGAGATTATTTAGTGGTTGAACCTTGAAGTGTCTGTAAAAACGCATCGTAGGGCTTTAAGCAGTCGTTCATCATCGCCGATACGCCACGGCTGGTGATGGTGGCACCCGAAATGGCGTCGATGGTTTCGGCTCCATTCATGCTCTTTTGACCTTTCTTCATCACTTCCACGCATTTAAAAGCACCGTCCATATAAATGTGCTTGCCCTTAAACTCGTTTTGGAAATCGCTTTCAGTGATTTTCGCACCAAGTCCTGGGGTTTCGCCCTGGTGTGAGAAATTGGTGCCGTAGATGGTCTTGCCATCGGCGTTGATAGCCACATAGCCCCAAATAGGTCCCCAAAGTCCTGCGCCATACACAGGAAAAATGTATTTAGTTTCACCTTTCACATTAGCCACAAACACAGGGAGCAAACGTTTAGTGGCTTTTATGTTTTTAGCCATGTTCACGTTAAATGCCACGTTTTCGCTGCTGTCGGTCACTGCGCCCTTATCGTCAACGATATACTCCTTCACGATGTGGGTTTTGTAGTCGGCGACGATGGCATCATCGTCTTCTGGAGTCACATTGATGGCTGCCAGAATTTGCTTTCTCGTGTCGTTGTCACGGTTGCGGTCTTGCTGTGGCTTCAACACCATATATATTAAAGCCAGCACTGCACCCACTATCACCACCATAATAGCGGAATAGACGATTTGATATGTATTACTGTTTTTGTTCATCTTCTTATCCTCCTCTATTATTTAGTGTTAGCGCGACTGAGTCGGCGTTGGATATTGCGGTTCACCACCACGTAGTCGATCAGTGGAGCGAATGCGTTCATCAGCAGCACTGCCAACATTGCGCCTTCGGGGTAACCGCCATTATACACGCGGATTAATACTGCCAGCAAACCAGTCAAGAAACCGAAAACAAACTGTCCGGTCTTGGTTCTGGCGCCAGTCACTGGGTCGGTGGCCATAAACACGGCTGCAAAGGCGAAACCGCCATAGCAGAGCTGTGCAAATGGGTCGATAAACGATGCTGGATAGGTGGCACTTGGGAATGCGTAAGCGATGCCCGCCATTGCCAGTCCGCCGGCAAACACGCTCAGCATCACACGCCATGAGGCGATGCCAGTGATGAGTAGAATCACACCACCGATGAGGATTGCTGCCATTGAGGTTTCGCCAGGACTACCGGCGATGAATCCCCAGAAAGCGTCCATGGTGGTGATGTCGCCACCAACCACATCTTTCAACTGGTTGAGGCTGTCGCCCACGTTTGTTGCCACTTGTCCGAGTGGGGTTGCACCCGAAAAGCCGTCAACCACGTTGCCTTCGCCAAAACCGAAGATACCGTCGGTTTTCACAAATGCCTTGTCGCCGCTCATCCATGAAGGATAGCTGAAGAAAAGGAACGCGCGGGTGATGAGCGCCACATTAAATATATTCATACCTGTGCCGCCAAACACCTCCTTGGCAAATACCACGGCAAAAGCAGTAGCCACGGCTGTCATCCAAAGTGGAGTGTTGATGGGCACGATAAGCGGAATGAGCAGACCTGTCACCAGGAAGCCTTCCTGAATTTCCTTATGGTGGATTTGCGCACCGATAAACTCAATGCCAAGACCCACGCCATAGCTTACTACAATCACTGGGAGCATAGCCAAGAAGCCAAAAAGGAGCATAGTGGACCATGATGCCGATGCTTCACCTATGGCAAGGTAGTGCTGATACCCCACATTATACATACCAAACACCAGGCAGGGGAGAAGTGCCACGATCACGGTGCTCATGGTGCGCTTCATGTCGTTCTGGTCATGAATGTGCGTGCCCGTTCTCGATGTGGTGTTGGGTGTGAACAAGAATGTTTCGAAGCCATCGAACACCGATTCGAGTTTGGCAAACTTGCCACCCTCTTGGAACGATGGTTTCATCTTGTCCAATAAATTTCTAAGAGCTTTCACTATTATATTTTCTTTATAGATTAATACTCAGTTGATTCTTGATTATTCCATTTCCTTGCGCATTCTGTCCAAACCCTCACGCACGATGCGTTGGAGTTCAAGCTTCGACGTGTCGGCATATTCGGCAAGTGCGAAATCTTCGGGGGCAACCTCGTAGATGCCGAGTTGCTCCATCTTGTCGATGTCGAAAGCGATAATGGCTTTGATAAGGAATTCGCTGTAAATGTCCATAGGCAGCATACGGTCGTATTCGCCGCTCATCACGATGGCTCTTTCGCCGCCATTGATGCGCGCGTCCATTTCGTTGCTTTTTTTGCCGCCGCCAAACAGCCAGTGTGTGAAATTGTGATACACACTGAATTTCTTTGGGCTCAGCGATGCCCAACCCAAGAACTCGTCTTTGTGAATCAACTCTGGAATCACGGTCACTTGGCGGTAAGGGAAGCGAAGGTAAGCGTCTTTTGGCGTCTTAACCCCGCTGAGCACATTGCCACAGATGATTCGGACGGTTTCGCCATCGTTTTTCAAATTGCCGTTGAGCAATGTTGAAATCAGGCAACCGATAGTGCATGACATGTATTGTGGCGTGCTCACCTCTGAACCAACCACAGCCACGGTGGTGTCGAAGTCGATAAAGCCCTCTGTGAACAGGTGACCAATTCGTGCGAGTGTCACCACATCTAATGTGATGATGGTTTCACCTTTATTTACTGGCGCGATGTTGGCGGCTTGAACGCCAGCGTTGCCAGCAGGGTGAGGACCCTTGAAAATCACGGTTTCGGCATTCGCGGCCTCAAACACATCATCTTCTCTGCAACCGAGGTACACATTGCCCTTAGTGAGCGATTTCAGTATTTCTACACCTTTTTCAATGTATTTTCTCTTCTCGCCAAGCACCACGCTCAGTGATGGGGCCAAAGGAGCCGAGTCGAAGCAGGTGACGAACACATCGCGGATTTCAGCATCGGGTTTAGGCACGATGTCGTATGGGCGTTGGCGTGTCATACACCACAAGCCTGATTCCAGCAGCACGCTCTTTGCGTCATTCTTCAGGTCGAATGTCTTTTTGTTGCCGGAATTGTCGGGCTCGATAACGATTGACTCAATTTTTCGGCGTTCGCCACGGTTCACGGCCTTCACCACGCCAGCCACAGGCGATGTCACCTTGATGCTCTCGTAGTTCTTGTCGTGGTACAGCACATCGCCAGCGGCCACGTTGTCGCCCTCTTTCACTTCCATTCTGGGGACAATGCCAGTGAAGTCGTCGGGGATTACGGCGTAAAGCGCGCTTTTTGATGCCGGCGTCACTTCATCAGACACGATTCCTCCTTGGAGTTTGAGGTCGTAGCCTTTTTTCAGTTTAATCAATGTTGCCATATATATTATGAATAATGTTTATGTAATTCTTTGTGTAGAGAGGGCTGCATTCATCTAAACAAGCAAAATGCCAGCAGCCAGTATAGTCGTTTTGCAAAGATACTATTTTTATCTTATATATAATGTATCATTGCCCCATAAAATTGCAATTTTCTCCTTGCCGCTGCGTGTTGATGTGTGGGCGAGTTGTGCCTTCAGGTATAAATCGCATTATGAAATGAGCAGGAAATGGCTTTTTTCCGCATTACATTAAATTTAACTTTAAAAAATCCATAAAATTTAGGTCAAAATTATTCTTTATTCTTTCATTATTGAATATTTTGTAATAAATTTGCCATTAATTACTGGATAATACCCCCAAATACAACCCGTGTGAAAGGCGCATTATTCTGTAAGATGGTGAACATAAGCGATATAGCAATTTTACCTATGCTGGTAGTCCTTCTCTTAATAGGGCTTTTTGGCGTGCAAAAAAAACAATATTTTATATTAACTATTTAATTTATTATTTTTTAACTATTATTTTTATTTAAATTTATGGAAGCAACAAAGCAAAACGCTCAGCAGCCAAAACCTCAGGCTCCTGTTGCTAAGAAAGCTAACAATGGCGTTAGCAGTAATGTGGGTGGCATCAAGAATGCTTTTATCGTTATTTTAATCAGCTTCGTGATTGCTGAATGTTTCTACCTCTTCGGTTTGGGTAGTTTCTTCGAATATAGCGATGGCAACACTTACGCTTCTCACTTCTTCGCACCTACTAAGGACGAAGGTGTAACTAGCAACCCAACTAACCTTCTCGGTACTATGTACCTCGGTGGTTTCGTTGTGCCTTTCATTCTCACCTGCCTTTTGACAGTGCTCACTCTCACAGTTGAACGCTTCATCGCTCTTGGCAAGGCTGCTGGTAAGGGTAACCAAACCAAGTTCGTTGCTGAAGTGAAGAAAGCTCTTAACGAAAAGAACGTTGCTAAGGCTGAAGAACTCTGCAAGAAGCAACAAGGTACTGTTGGTGCTATCGTTTTCTCTACTCTCGGTAAGTACAAAGAAATGGAAGCTAACACTGTTCTTCCTAAGGAACAAAAGCTTGCTGTTATCCAACAACAACTTGAAGAAGCTACCGCTCTTGAAATGCCATCATTGCAACAAAACCTCCCAATCTTGGCAACTATGACTACTCTTGGTACCCTCCTCGGTTTGTTCGGTACCGTTGTTGGTATGATCAAGTCATTCCAGGCTCTTGGTAACGCTGGTGCTCCTGACTCAGCTGAACTTTCTAAGGGTATTTCTGAAGCACTTGTTAACACTGCATCTGGTATTCTTACCGCAGTATGCGCTCTCATTGGTTATAACTTCTTTACTAACAAGATTGATAATCTCACCTACGCAGTTGACGAACTCGGTTTCGCTATCGTAAACGCTTACGCTGCTAACCACGCTAACTAATTAATAGTGGTTTTGTGAGATAATACAATTTTTTTAAAAAGTAAAAAGTAAAAACAAAAAACAATGGGAAAAGTCAAAGTTAAGAAAAAAGACCCACGTATCGACATGACCGCTATGTCGGACGTTACCGTTCTTCTGCTGACTTTCTTCATGTTGACATCTACCTTCCTTCAGGAAGAACCAGTTAAGGTGATTACTCCAGCTTCTGTATCAGAAGATGTGGTACCTGAACAGAAATTGATTACTGTGCTGGTTAGCCAGAACGAACACGATGGACATGGACAGGTGTTCATGGAAATTGTGGGCGCTTCAAAGAAAGACGATGCTGACTCTGCATTTACTACTGAAAACGTAAAGAAGCAAGTTCTGCAAATCATGGCTCAAAAGCACAACATTCAGTTCTCAGCCCAAAACTACAAAGACTTCGCTAAGCTCAATGCGTTCGGTCACCCAATCAAGGATTTGAAGAAGTGGCTCGACCTTCCAGTTAACGAACGTGCTGAAGCCCTGAAGAATAGTCCTGGTATTCCTATCAGTATGACTAACTATGGTGGCGAACTGACTGAGTTCCAAGAATGGATTCGTGCATGTGCAGAAGTATTCTCTATGCGCGATGATGCAACAGAAGATATCAGAAGTGGTAAGGCAATTGCTATCAAGGCTGATGCAAACACCCCTTACCGTATGGTTGAAATCGTAATGAACAACTTGCAGTCTATCAAACGTAACAAGTTTACTTTGATGACTTCATTAAAAACCGCTAAAGATTAAAGTAATATGGGAAAGAAAGATTTAAGTCGTCAGAAAAAATTTGAGACCCGTATCGACTTTACTCCTATGGTTGATATGAACATGTTGTTGATTACCTTCTTCATGTTGTGTACAACAATGTTGAAGTCTCAGACTTTGAAAATTGCTCTTCCTTCGAATAGTAACGAAGCTATGCAGGAAAAGAACCAAAACCAAGCTGCTGAATCTCAGGCTTTCACTATCATCCTTGATGGTAAGGAAGAAGAGAAAGATGGTATTTACTCATCTACGGCTGCTAACTCTAAGTTCTATTACTACGAAGGTAAACTCGATCCAGCTCAAGCAGCTACTCAGCTGATTGAAGCTAAAGGTATTGGCATCAAGGGTTCAACCGACACCAACTTCCTGACTGTGATTCTTCAAAAGAAGAATGAAAAGGCATTGAAGAAGATTAGTGAATTCAAGAAGAAATGGGAAAACCACGGTTACTCTAACGACGATGCTCAAAACGATGCTGGTTATCAAGCCGACGCAACTAAGGTACTTGCTGAACTCAATGAGGCTCATCAAACTCCTATCGTTATGATCAAGCCTACAAGCCGTGCAAGCTACTCTGATGTGATTGCTCTGCTCGACCAAATGCAAATCAATAGCATTGGTACATTCCAGATCGAGACTCTCAGTAAGGATGATTCAACCGCATTGGCAGTTAAGGGCGTTCAGCTCCCACCTGCTCCAGGCGCTAAGAAGTAATGATGTGGATTTATTAATATTTAAACAAAGAAGATTATGTCAAATAGTGTAGATCTTACATCGAAAGAATGGTGCGACCTCGTCTTTGAGGGTAGAAATAAGGATTTTGGTGCATACGTATTGCGTCAAAGTTCTTCAAAGCGCCACAATGTAGCGTTTATGTGGATTGTTCTCGGCTTTATCGCTTGCTGCTTGCTCTATTTCGGTGTTTCTAAATATCTCGACATGAAGGCTGAAGAAGCTCGTGAAGCTCTCTTGAAACAACAACAGGAAACTGTGGTTAACCAAATGTCGGAAGAAGTATCTGAAGAGGAAGAAGAAATCATTAAGCAAGAAGAACAACAAGAACCAGAAGAAGTTCAAGAAGCTCAACAGCAGGTGACTGAACTTGCCATCGTTCCTGATGACAAGGTAACTCAACCACCTCAATTGACTACAGAAACTCAGAAAAACGAAGCCGACATCTCTGCTCAAAATGTGGAAGGTCAGCTCGGCGGTCTTGTTTCTGATATCAAGCCTCAAGAAGCTCCTAAGCCAGTAGCTGTAGTTGAACAAAAAGTTCAAGTTGAAACTCCAAAGGTGGAAGAAAACAAGGTATTTACTTCTGTAGAACAAATGCCTCAGTTCCCTGGCGGTGATGCAGCTCTTATGAAGTACATTGCTTCTCACATGCAATATCCTCCAATGGCTCAGGAACAAGGTATTCAAGGTAAGTGTATCGTGCAATTCGTTGTTACCAGAAACGGTAGCGTAGGTGAAGTGAAGGTAGTTCGCTCACTCAGCCCTGACTGTGATAACGAAGCTAAGCGCGTGGTTCGCAGCCTTCCAAGATTTACCCCTGGTAAGCAAAATGGTCAGCCTGTGAACGTATGGTACACCCTCCCTGTTACCTTCAAGCTCCAGAACTAATCCAATTTACTCTTGAATAATTCCCTCCACGGGATTATATACTAAGCCGCAAGCCTCAAAAGCTTGCGGCTTTTTTGTTGTGTCCACCATCCACACCTCCTCTAACCTCTACTTTCTGGTTCAGTGGATAAATGCTGGGGGGCACAGAAACAAAAAACATAGAAAAACAGCCTTTTAGTTATGCCAGTGCTTCGCACCTGTCGTTAGTGCTGCGGCATGTCTGATTTCAAGCCGAGGCTTGAATCAGCCACCCCACATCACCAACGACGCCCTCTTACGAGGTCGGTGGCATCGCCAAAAGGATAAAAACCTCTCGCCTTCGGCGAAAAACC
>OIXA01002056.1_pt1 | contig 23921 bp, 18 predicted proteins | sample 1587721 | NCBI WGS metagenome assembly OIXA01 (sample SAMEA3888900, study PRJEB22519) | human gut metagenome | biome: human gut; feature: human-associated habitat; material: faeces | place: Denmark | collected 2013
CAGGTTCATCGTTTGGGTCTTGTGGTACGAGTTTGCCGTGAATGGCAAGGTCAAGGACTTTTGATTTAGCCTCCCTTATTGTTCTTTGCAAATTTTCTTTGTTTCCCTCAATGCAATCGACTAATGATAACCAATGTTCTATGCTTTTTACAATCCTGCTTTGTTCTTGCAAAGGAGGAATAGTTATCGCTATCTTTGAAAAGTTTCCTTTGTTTAATATTGGTAATGTGGTTGCTGACGCATTTGCTTTTATTTCATGTTGCATATAATCAGATACGCAAACATAAAAAAGAAATTTAGCTAATATAGCAGATGTAGGTATAATTGCATTTATTTGCTGATTACAAGTTCCTTCTACAGTTGTAAGTCCAGTTTTACCGATAGTTGCTCCAATACAAGTCACTAAAACAGAATTAGCTGGTAACTTTCTTGATTGCTCGAAGCCTAATGGTGTCAGTCTGTCTTTCGAATATTTAGTATGGATACCTTGTTCCAAATCAGTAGGTTTAAAGAACGGAATATTTCCGCTATAATATTCCTTTATATCCTTAGATGGTGTATTTCCTGTTATTATTTCAGCGATGTCTCCCAACGTCGTCCACACCCACGAACTCGGTATTTCAAACGGCACATTCTCATAATGCGGCTTATCAGAAGTTGCCTTAGCCTTTTTAGGGCGTTTGATTTTGCCTTCCTTGATAAGGCGTTCTTTCTCATCACGGATGCGCTCGAGGAGCACTGATGCAGGCTCATCGTTAGGGTCTTGCGGTACAAGTTTGCCATGTATCGCAAGGTCAAGTATCTTTTGGCGTAATGCTTTAGTATTCATTTGTTATTTCTTTTTCGGTTTGTCTTCAGTTAAAAAGAATTGGCAAAACTCTCTTAACTGCTGTTGCAATTGTTCCTGTGGTATCAAGATGCGCTTATACTCAGCAATCATTGTCGGACTCATGCTACGACTCATGGCATGCTCAACAGCTACCTTGTATGCATCGGGACACAACACATTAGGAAATTGTCCAGATGCCGTCTGGACAATTTGTATTATTATCTATTATGTTGCTTGCCATTTTATCAATCCTCGGCAATGCCTCCCAACAACTTCTCTAACTCGCATACCGCCTTGCTGATGCTTTGGCTTTGATCCTTGATGCTTGCCATAAGTTCAGCGAGTGTGTGCTGCTCTTCTTCGCCCCCCTGTTTGATCCAAGTGATATCGAGTGAAGTCTTGTCACGAGCGATGAGCTCTTCAACAGGGTATTTGCGCCAACGTCCTGACGGATTACTCTCAGCATCGTAGGTTTCGGTGCGATTGTTGATATTGTCGGGATTATAGCATTTCACGAAGTCGTCGAGATGATGTCGCTCCAATTTGTTGGTGGCAAGCGTATGCTTGACGTCGGTACGGTAGTCATAGAACCAAACCTCCTTTGTTGGCTGTCCCTTTGTGAAGAACAGCACGTTAGCCTTTACGCCCTGCGCATAGAATATGCCAGTAGGCAGACGCAGGATGGTATGCAGATTGAAGTCAGAAAGAAGGCGTTTACGGATAGTCTCGCCAGCACCACCCTCAAAGAGAACGTTGTCCGGCAGTACCACGGCAGCACGGCCACCCACTTTCAGCATGAGCATCATGTGCTGAAGGAAGTTCAGCTGATTGTTCTTCGTCTCCACATAGAAGTCGGGGCGGTTAAGCTCCACAGACCCTGCCGGACGCTGTCCGAAAGGAGGATTGGCAAGGATAACATCTACGAGCGTTTTAGGCTCACGTTCCAACGAATCTTCACAAGAGATGGGGCTGCGGTCAGTACCCACACCATGCAGATAGAGGTTCATGGAAGCGAGTGTGACGACAAGTGAAGTGTTGTCCACGCCATGCAGAGCCTTGTTGCGCAGAAAATCGCGTTTAGTCTTGTCGGCCGACTGATTCTTCATATAGTCGTAAGCCGTAAGGAGGAAGCCACCCGTACCACAGGCCGGGTCGCACACCGTCTCGCCAATCTGCGGGCGAATGCAGTCCACCATAGCCTTGATGAGCGGACGCGGCGTAAAATACTGCCCTGCGCCACTCTTCTTGTCCTGTCCGTTCTTTTCCAGAATGCTCTCATATATAGCACCCTTCACGTCAGCATCCATAACAAGCCATTGCTCCTCGTCAATCATGGTGATAACCTTCTTCAAGTAGACAGGTTTGTCAATTTTGTTCTGCGCTTTGGTGTAGATGGTACCGATAAGGTTGTCTTGCTCGCTGAGTACTTTTAGCGTTTCCTCATACTGTTTCAAAAGATCCAGTCCGTCGAGTTTTATAAGTTCTTCCCACTGATATCCAGCAGGTATTGCCGACTCTTCTCCAAACATCTCTACGTTCTCCGCGTCCATCTTCAGAAAAAGCAGATAAGTGAGTTGCGTGATATAATCGGTGAAGCCAACACCTTGTCCTGCAAGTGTAGTGGCGAGATTCCATACTTTCTTGGTGAGCGATTGCTCAGTAGATATATTGTTTGCCATAATTCAAAGTTATGCTGTTTTTCTTAAAACCACAAAATTAAACAAAGAAAGAAGAGCGTCATCCGCCTTCTGCTTAGTACCGAATGCAGCTATCATCTGAGCAGCCTGTGTGCGGTCGTCCTCTCGAATGTCGTTTATGGTGCAAGCACCGTTACTTGCCACATAGTCCACAATCTGGCTCATGAGCTGCTTCTGGCGTTCTGATATGTCACGATGCCACTGACCACACCAAAGATTGAAGTATTGTCGGGCAGTAGTGCAAACGCTGTCCAGACGTTCAATCTGACGATAGGCAAAGCGCACCAACTGTATGATATTGGTAAGAGCCTCGCTCTCCTCCTTTTTGGTGGTGCGTCGCACGTGGTTTGGAGAAACGATGGCATAAGAGTTCCAAAGCTGCTTCGTGCTGAAACGATTGTTTTCCATCTTCAGCTTGTTCTCCAAATCTTTCATCATATCAAAGTTGATAGGCTCACCACTCTGATTATAGATAATGCGCAATGCCTCAATCTCATCAGCATGGTCACGACAATACTTCTCAAAAGCTTCTGTAGTGTCTTTGGCTTCCTCCACAGAAAAGCCCTTGGATATAAGCGTGTCCTCACCAGGCATGAGCGTATTAACAAAGCCAGCAGCAAGAATAAGAATGTATCGGCGCACATCAGCATGATTGGCAACCGGAGCTACAAGTCCCTTGCGCTCGTTGTTAGGCTCATTTATATCATTATATGGCGGCAACGTATCTTTTTCCAAAGCTTCGTATATACGCTGCGCAATGGCATCCATAGAGTCGCTTGCCAACCGTTCAAACTCCGCACGCTGACTATTGTCGGCCTTATTGTGTAGACGGGACAAAGTAGCAGCCAGACGTTTCAGATACATATTTGGCAGATTGCCATGAGCAATTCGCTCAAGCAATTCCTTCAATGTTATCGTAACGGTGTCAGGACCATCGCCCTGTTCCGGAATTGACATCGTATGCTCGGTGACGCCCACAGCATCGACCAAGAAGAAACAATCCTTGCTGAAGGCATTAGGTGTTACGGCTCTAAGCTGTTCATCGCCGATGGTGCGCACACCACGACCTTTCATCTGAATGTAAAGCGGTTCAGATTCCACGTCACGCATGAACATCACCACTTCGAGCGGTTTCACATCAGTACCCGTAGCCACTAACGTACAAGTGACAGCAATGCGGAAGTCACGGTCGTTGCGGAACTGGCGGATAAGCTCGTTGCTATCGCCTGCCGAATAAGTAATCTTCTGTACGTATCTGTCCATGTTGGCATTCGGACATTTCTCGCCAAACACCTCTTTGGCTATGTTCATGATATTCGTTGCATGGGTCTCATTAAGCGCAAAAATGAGAGTCTTAGGGAGATATGCAAAGTTCGGCTCACGTTGTGGGTCATTGAACATCTCCGTATAAACAGCATCACGATAAGTTGTAAGAATAAGCTTTATCTGAGACGGGTTGATAATAGAACGGTTAAGCTCCGTCTTCGTGTAATTCTTAGTCTCTCGTGTGTTTATCTCCTCCGTTTTGCCGGTGTAGCGAGTCTCCACACGCACACGGTCGCCTTTCAATATAGCACCACCATTCTCCGTAGCCTCCGTCTTGATGCGATACACACGATTGTCTACGTTCACACCATCCACAATACTCTTTTCAAGCGTATAGTTCACAATGCGGTTGTTGTTGAAGAACGCCATAGTTTCGGGAATAGGTGTTGCTGTAAGACCAATAAGGCGAGCCGTGTCGAAATATTCAAGCACCTTGCGCCAGTTGCCGTAAATGCTTCGGTGACATTCATCAATGATAATCATGTCAAAGAAATCGTGTGGCAGATTAGGATTGGCAGGAAGCGTAACCTCCCCTGTCGCTTCATCATTGTCGTCATCGTCGGTGTCTTCAATGTCTTCACCTTTCAACAGCGAGAACAGTCGTTGAATGGTGGATATCAATACATTGCAGTCAGATGGTATTTTAGCGGACTTCAATCGCTCTACACCATAGATGGTGTTGAAAGCTTCACCATTGTCAGTGAGGCGGAATGTGCCGAATTCATTTTCAGCTTGTCGTCCGAGATTGTTGCGGTCAACAAGGAAAAGGACATGGCGCATAGGAGTATACGCCAACATTCGATAGGCAGCAAGACAAGCGGTATAAGTTTTTCCTGCACCTGTGGCAAGCACCATAAGCGCACGGTTTTGTCCACTACGGAAGCTCTTTTCCAACTCCGTAATAGCCTCGTATTGACATTCACGCAATCCCTTCTTGCGTAACGTTGGCAAGCCAGCAAACGGATCGTCAATGCCAAGCATACTTACAATCTCCTTTGGAGTATGGATACGGTTGATTTCATCCCAGTCCGTGTTTGTCTTGCGAAAATCTTGGAATAAGACTACCTTTCCATTAGATTTGTATAAAAGAGGTATAGGCTTTTGCCAAGTCTGGTAGCAATTAGGAACGCTCTTGGCGTAAGTAGACACTTGTTCGCTAACCATATCAGATTCGACATTCACCTCCTCACGTTTAGCTTCCAGAACACCACACACCTTGCCGTTGATGAACATAAGATAGTCAGCTTCGAGATTGCCTTTCAGCAAGCCCTCACGCACGGCAACGGCAGACATCGTAGGCTCGAATTCGTCACGGTTGACAACCTGCCAACCTGCATCTTCAAACCAACGGTCAATCTTTACTCTCGCTTTTTCCTCTGGTGTCATAGCTTAATACTCCCCATTTTCTGATAATAGCGTATTATCAGAAGTTGTAAAACTTGGTTAGACAGGATATATTCATATCCGACATCTTTAGATTTCGTCATCGTTGACCACCTCCGTATTTAACAATCTTGCTACATCTACATTCAATGCTTTTGCAATACGCAGTAGATTTTTAAGGTCTGGCTGACTTGCATTTGTCACCCACTTGGAAATCGCAGCTTGGTCTTTGCCTAACGTTCGGCAAGCCTTTTATTTGATTTCTGCTCCTCTGCAAGAACTATCAGTAATCTATTGACTTGTTCTATTGGCATACCTTAAATCATATATATATGGCAAAGGTACATAAAGATGATTTTTTTTAATTTACTTTATAAATTGCAAATTTGTCGAATGGGCCCTTTTGCCTCTTTACATATACACCTCATCCCATTCACCTCAAACACACCCACTTCTTGACGCTGCCAGCCGTGATTTACCTGATATTGTTGTCAAAAGACCCACTGGGGTTGCTGAGAAGGAAGAACATGCAGCCTTGATATTCATGCCATTTCAACCGGTTACAAGTTGTAACCGGTTGGTTGCCTTCTTGTTTCAGTCAGATTTCTTCTGCTGCACGCCATTTCATGCCATTTCGGGTTGCGTAGTATTGCGCATGGCCATTCTGATATGAAATCTTGAGAGTTCCGCTTACTATAGGAGCCCGTTCCTCTGCCACGTGGCGGCAGGTCGCGCTGGTTGATCTTCCAGCTACGCTCGGCAATGTTTAGTAGCCAGCCTTCGGGTATCAGCCCATCGAAGAAAGGGTATAATTATTTGTACTCAATTATCAATAAAATGAAGTTATACCACGCAAACGTCGTCTTTTTGCCTGTTCTCTGTCTTAAAGGCTATCATTCGCTAACATAACGAAAGGGTAATAGCATGAAAAAACTCGCGACTCAAGTGAGGTTCACCTGGGTCGCGAGTTTTTTCTTTGCATGAGGGAAGGTTTTACGCTCCCTCATTTTCCTTGCCTATGCTGGCTTTTTATTGGTTCATCAGGTAGCGCTTTGCAGGGTCCGCCCCTGCAAAGCGCATGCCATCACTCCAAATTCCGGAAGAGCTTTTTATTTCATTGGCGTGATGACGAAGCGGAAGGTCATGTCGCCGAAAGGCACGCGGTATTTCTCCAGAGGCAGGTCGCCCCAGCTGTTGGTACCGCCCAAGCCTTGCTGCGCGAGGTCGATGGTGAGCTCGGTGAACTTGCTCTTCGGCACCTCAGGAGAGTGGCGCTGCGCCTTCTCCATGCCCTCGTCGAGGTCGGCAATGTCGTAGTGGAGCGCGCCAGCGTACATCCAAGAGCTGACGGGCTGGATGTTGATGCCGAGGCCCTCGGCGTTGGCTTGTTTCCACCAGCGGATGTCGCTCTTCGTGCCACACTCCTGCGGACGGATGTACGGGAAGTATTGCTGGTCGGCGGTGAGGCTGTACAGGCCGATGCGCTCGGAGAGCTTTCGGTCGCTGTAGTTCTCTATCGGTCCGCGACCGTACCACTGGCTCTTGTCCATGTTGTAAGGCAAGTCCATCACCATGCCGAAGCGCAGCAGGTTAGGAGCCTTGGCGTCGGGCGTGGCCTTTGTCATGGCTTGCTCCACGTCGATGGTGCCGTCGCCGTAGACCTTGTAGGTGAGTGTCAGCTTGGCCTTCACGTCAGGCATGTCGTAACGTGCCGTGACGGTAGCCGCCGTGCCCTTGCTCTCCTTTATCTTCTCCACGGCGATGGCGGTGAGCGTCATCTTCGGGTTGTGCCAAGCCTTGAGACGGTTTTGCAAGCCGGCGCCCATGTCGTTGTCGGTCACGGCGCGCCAGAAGTTAGGCTTCAGCGTTCCGCCCTCGCCAAGCATGCTCTTGCCGTCGACAGCGTATTGGCAGAGCAGGCCGGTAGCCTTGTTGAAGGCCACGGTAGCCTTGGCGGACGCGATGACGATTGTTGGGTCGTTTTTCTTGTTTTGTATCTTCACTTTCTCGGTGCTGAAGTTCTCCACGTAGGTCACGGGCGTTGCCTCGTTGAGCGCAATCTGCTCGTAGGCCACGGTCTGCCCCTCGGCAATGAGCGGCTCGGCGGTCTTGGTCTTGAAGTCGATGTTGAGCATCACCTCACCGTCGCTTGGAATGTTGAGAGGAAGCGCGACGTTGGCGGTCTGCTGTGGCGCCACGTTGAGCTTGTCCACGCTGCCGCTTTGCACGCTCTTGCCGTCTTTCAGCAATGACCACTCCATGCGGTAGTTGCTAAGGTCGCGGAAGAAGTTCTCGTTGTGCACGGCGATGGTGCCTTTGGCGAGGTCGACGGGCTTCACCCAGATGCTTTGATACTGGTAAGCCAGCTCCTTGGCGTGAGGGTTGAGCTGTCGGTCAGGACCGATGATGCCGTTGCAGTTGAAGTTGTTGTCAGAGGCGTCGGTCTTGTTGTAGTCGCCGCCGTAAGTGTAGAGAGGCGTCATGCCACCCGTTCCCGGCTCATACTTGGCGCTGATGGCGTCGTAGTCGGCCACGGTGCGCGAAGCCTTGAAGTCGGGCTTGCGGTGCAATCCCTGGTCCACGAAGTCCCAGTCGTAGCCGCCTTGGAACTTAGGATACTTGCGTATGAGCTGCCAATACTCGGCAAGGTTGCCGCCCGAGTTGCCCATGGTGTGGTTGTACTCACACTGTATGAGCGGCATGGTCTTTGTCGGGTCCTTGCTGTATTTCTCGCAATCCTGCACGGTGTAATACATCGGGCAGAAGATGTCGGTGTCGTGTGGGCCCTGCCAGATGCTGCGCTCGAATTGCACTGGGCGCGACGTGTCGGTCTGCTTTATCCAGTTGTATGCCGCGAGGAAGCTGTTGCTGTTGTCGGTCTCGTTGCCAAGGCTCCAGACGATGATTGAAGGATGGTTGAACTGCATCTCCACGTTGTGCTGGTTGCGCTCCATGATTTGTTTGGCAAACTCCGGTTGCGCCACGGGCGTTGACTGGTCATTGCTGTATTGGAAGGCGTGGCTCTCCTGGTTGGCCTCGGCCGTGACGTAAATGCCGTATTGGTCGCAGAGGTCGTACCATCGTGGGTCGTCAGGATAGTGGCACGTGCGCACGGCGTTGATGTTGAGGCGCTTCATTATCTTGATGTCCTGTATCATGCGGTCCACGGTCACCACGTAGCCTCCATCCGGATCCATCTCGTGCCTGTCGGCACCCTTTATGAGCACCGGCTGGCCGTTCACGAGCAGCTGCGCGTTCTTTATCTCCACCTTTCGGAAGCCCACCTTTTGCGGTATCACCTCCACCACGTTGCCCTTGCGGTCTTTCACCACCGCCTCGAGGGTGAAGAGGTAAGGCGTCTCGGCCGTCCACTTCTTCACGTTGCGCACCATGAAGCGCACGGTGGCCTCCTCGCGTCCGCGGAAGTCGGCCGTCTGCCTTGCCACGACATTGCCGTTGGCGTTGAGCAGTCGGAACTCCACCACGGGCTGCCCCTTTACCCATGCGTCTACGAGCAGCTCGCCGTCCTTATAGTCGTTTTCCAGGTCGGGCGTCACGCGGATGTTCTCCATCTGCACTTTGGTGTCCTTGGCGAAGAGGTAGCATTGGCGTGCCACGCCGGAGAGGCGCCAGAAGTCCTGGTCCTCGCTCATGGAGCCGTCGCACCAGCGGAAGGTCTGGAAGGCGATGAGGTTCTTGCCGGGGTGGAGATACTTGGTGATGTCAAACTCCGCCGCCACCTTCGAGTCCTCGGTGTAGCCCACGTACTTGCCGTTGACGAACAGGTACATGTTTGACGTCACGCTTCCGAAGTGGGCTATGACCTGCTTGCCGTCCCACGATGCCGGCAGGTCTATCACGCGTCGGTATGAGCCCACGTGGTTGTCCTTCACGGGCACGCTCGTCTTCGTGGCGTTCTCTGGAGCGTATTCCGGCTTCCATCCGAGGTACACGCCCCCCTTGTACTGGTATCTCCAGGCGAAGCCCACGTTGACGTATGTGGGATCGCCATAGCCGTTGAGCTCCCAGTTGCCAGGCACGTTCATGGTCTTCCATGCCGAGTCGTCGAGGTCAACCTTGTAGAAGTCTTGCGGGCGCTCGTTGGCGTTCCTGACCCAGTTGAACTTCCACGCTCCCTCGAGCGAGAGGTATCTCGACGATTTCTCGATGTCGCCGCCCCTGGCCTCTTCCTCGTTGGCATAAGCGAAGAAGTTGGAGTGCAGGCGATAGCGGTTCACCTCGTTCACTTGCAAGTCGTGCCACTCTGTCCAAGTTGGCATTGGCTCTGCCTTGGCCTTGACCTTGACAGGCGCCGCCCCTGCGCCGCATGGCGCCGACAGCATGGCCGCGGTGGCGATGAGGAATAAAATGTTACCTTTGCGTTGTTTCATAAAAACTATAGTTTAGATGCTTTTGTTTCTCATACAAAGATAAGAAAAAAACGCCGTGGAGGTTTGTGACAGCTCGATTTTTTAAGTGATATTAAGTGTTGTGTGACAAATATGGCGTTTAGAGCGCCAAACTTGAAAAATAGGTGCGCTAAGTTTTGGAAAAGCGTTACTTTTGCAGTCTGTAAACATTAACGCGTCATGGAGAAAGAAAATTCGTTTGTCACACAGTACCCCGACCTCATGCAGGGTAAGAAGATAATGTATAACCATGGTTTCAGCTCGTCGGCGGCCTCAGGCACGGTGAAGCTCATCCGCCAGACCTTCCCGGGCGCCGAGGTCGTGGCTTTCGACATCCCGCTTCATCCCGAGGAAGGCTTGGAGCTGTTGAGGCAGAAGGCCGAGGAGGAGAAGCCCGACCTCATAATAGGCACGTCGATGGGCGGCATGTACACCGAGATGCTTTACGGCTTCGACCGCATCTGCGTGAACCCGGCCTTCGAGATGGCCAAGACCATGAAAGAGCATGGCATGACCGGAAAGCAGACTTGGCAGAACCCGAGGCAAGACGGCGAGACGGAGTTCATGGTGACCAAGGCCTTGGAGAAAGAATACAAGGATGTGACAGACAAGTGCTTCACCGCCCTTGAGGAGATGACCCATCAAGACAAGGCCAAAGAGCAGGGCCGTGTGTGGGGACTGTTCGGCGACGAGGACAACCTGGTGAACACTTGGGACCTCTTCCGCTCACATTACCCACAGGCCGCCCATTTCCATGGCGCCCACCGCATGGACGACAAGAGCTTCATTGGCGGAGTGGTGCCCGTGATTCGCTGGATAGACGACCGGCAGGAAGGGCGTGAGCGCCAGATAGTGTATATCGACAGCAGCTGCCTCGCCGACAACTATGGCAAGCCACGCGCGAGCTTGCAGAAAGCCTTTCGTGAGTTGATAGAAAAATACCAAGTCTACATCGTGGAACCCGCGCCGACCAACGAGCATGGCAGTTTCGCCGCCAACGCCGAGTGGATAGAGCGCTATCTCTCCACGCCGGCCCACGACCACGTGGTCTACACCAACCAGAAGCAGCTGCTCTACGGCGACTTCTTCATCGACACGTGCCCGGCCGACAACCTCCTTGCCACGGCCATACGGCTTGGCAGCGACGAGTTCAAGACATGGGAAGAGGTGATAACCTATTTTAGCAGGATATGACGTAGGCTCACGGGCGTACCAGAAAAATGCCACGGCGTGGTACTCGCAATACCACGGTGTGGTACTCGCAATACCACGGTGTGGTACTCACAATACCACGGTGTGGTACTCACGCTACCACGGTGTGGTACTCACGCTACCACGGCGTGGTACAGACACGATTGCCCCTGCGCAATCTTTTTGAAAGGATTGAAGATTATATTGCGGATAATTTTGTAATTTTGTGGCATCATCAAGATAAGATTTGCTTATGGCACGAAGGGAAGAATGGCACGATGACTATTGGCTGTTGCTCATACAGCTCTATCTGCGGCAGCCCCAAGGGGTGAAACGCCTCTACAGCCGCGCGCTCGTGGACGTGGCGCTGGAGCTTCATATCCATCCGGCTCAAATACATCGCCGCTTGTTCCGGTTGCGCCAGATCGACACGCCTCGCCTGCAACGCTTGTGGGATGAGTATGCCGGAAGCCCGGCCAAGTTGCGGCGTGGCATCTCGCTGCTGCGCCAGATGAGTGGCTTTGGCAACGCCCAGGCCTTCTACGCGGGCGTGGAGATGAGCAAGTCGTGGGAGAGCGACTTCATGCCCATAGGCATAGGCACGCTGACACCCGTGAAGCTGATAATGATTCTCGACCTCTATTTCCGCCTCACGCCAATCACCATGGCGGAAGACACGCCAGAGGTGAAAGACCTGGCCAGGCTCATACGCGAGACGCCACGCCAGGTGGTAGAGGTGATGGACGTGTTCCTGGTTTGCGATCCTTATATCAGCCAGTACACATCCACCAGATCGCCGCTGCTTGCCCCGTGCGCCGACGTCTGGAAGCGGTTCGGCAACGAAGACCCGGAGACGCTGTCCACGCAAGCGGCCCAACTCACAGACTATTTCAAATAAATGGCACAGAAACTCATACAGACGCAGACCCAGCAGCAGGTTCAGCAGCAACGGCTCTCGCAGCAGCAGCTGTTGCAGGTGAAGCTGTTGGAGATGCCACTCGCCGAACTGGAGCAGAGCATCGGCGCGGAACTTGACGACAACCCCGCCCTTGAGGAAAAGCGTGACGACGACGCGCCGGAACAGGATAACGTCGGCGGAGACGACGCGAGCGACACCGCCGCCGACGACTCTTACGAGGACAGGACAGAGCGCGAGGAGCGCGAGGAAGCCCTCGACAACGCGCTGGAGAGCTTGGGCAGCGACGACGAGATGCCGGAGCCCACGCATGGAGGCTCGCAAGCCAGCCAAGACGCCGACTACGAGGAGACCGTGTGGGGAGACACCACGTCGTTTTACGACAAGCTGAAGGAGCAAATGGGCGAGACCGAGCTCACCGAGCGGCAACGGCAGATAATGGAATATCTCATAGGCTCGCTCGATGGCGACGGCCTGTTGAGGAAGAGCCTCGACGACATCGACGATGAGTTGGCCATATACCAAGGCATTGACGTGCCCGTGGAAGAGATAGCCAAGGTGTTGCGCATGTTGCAGTCGTTTGACCCGGCGGGCATTGGCGCGCGCTCGCTGCAAGAGTGCTTGTCGCTGCAGATAGCGCGGAGGCCCAGCGGCAAGCTCAAGGACATGATGATGGAGGTCGTGGAGCGGCATTTCGACGACTTCATAAAGAAGCATTGGGACAAGATAGCGCAATCGATGGGGCTAACCAATGACCAGGCCGCAATCATACACGACGAGATAAGGAAGCTAAACCCCAAGCCCGGCGCCGCCCTTGGCGAGACGGAAGGCAGAAGCCTGCAGCAGATAACGCCCGACTTCATCGTGGACACCGACGACGACGGCAACGTGACCTTCACCATCAACGACGGGCGCATACCCGACCTGAAGGTATCGCCAACGTTCACCGACATGGTAGACACCTACCGCACCAACAAGCAGAACATGAACCGCAAGGAGAAAGAGGCTCTGCTCTACGCCAAGGAGAAGGTGGACAAGGCGCAAGGCTACATAGAGGCGGTGAAACAGCGCAGGCACACGCTCTTCGTGACGATGAAGGCCATAATAAACTGGCAAAAGAGATTCTTCCAGAATGGCGACGAGGCCGACCTGAAGCCCATGAAGCTGAAAGACATAGAGGAGAAGACTGGCCTTGACAGTTCCACCATATCGCGCGTGAGCAACATGAAGTATGCCCAGACCCGATGGGGCACGTTCCCCTTGCGCTTCTTCTTCACCGACGGCTACGTCACCAAGGACGGGGAGGAGATGTCGACACGCAAGCTGAAGCTGGCGCTGAAAGACCTCATCAACCACGAGGACAAGAGCAAGCCTCTCAGCGGCGATGTGCTGGCCAAGGAGATGAAGAAGATGGGCTATCCGCTGGCGCGGCGCACCGTGGCCAAGTATCGTGAGCAGCTGGGACTGCCCGTGGCAAGGCTGCGGAGATGTTAACCTGAGTAAAAAATGATATGCGAGAAAAAGACATTATAATAGCCGCAAGGGTCGTGAGCATGGTGTTCACGCCGTTCTACCTGCCGTTGGCAGGGCTGCTGGCGTTGTTCATCTTCAGCTACATGAGCCTCATGCCGCTTTTCTATAAGACCCTGGTGATGCTGACGGTGTATCTCTTCACCATACTCTTGCCCACGCTCTTGATCCACGCTTACCGCAACTACCAAGGATGGTCGCGATGGCAACTGGGCAAGCGCGAGAGCCGCATGGTGCCTTATATCATCGCCATCATCTGCTATACGCTGTGCTATTTCGTGATGAGCTATTTCCACGTGCCGCAGTTCATGGCCAACATCCTTGTGGCGGCGTTGCTCATACAGGTGGTGTGCGCCGTGGTGAACGTTTGGTGGAAGATTTCCACGCACACGGCGGCGATAGGAGGGTTCGAGGGTGCCTTGGTGGCGTTCTCCATACTCTTCGCCTTCAATCCGCTGTGGTGGTTCTGTGTCATCCTCGTCTTTGCCGGGGCCGTGGGCACGAGCCGCATGATATTGCGGCAACACTCACTGTCGCAAGTCGTTGCGGGCTTCATGTCGGGAACGGTGATAGGCTTTTGGGCTATAATTTGACAAGTAACTTATAACATAATTATTAATAGTATGAAGCCGTTAGTTAGTATTATCATGGGTTCCACAAGCGACCTTCCGGTGATGGAGAAAGCTTGCAAATGGCTTGAGGAACAGGAGATTCCCTTTGAGATGAACGCCCTTTCCGCCCACCGCACCCCGGATGCCGTGGAGCAGTTTGCCAAAGGAGCCAAGGCGCGTGGCGTGAAAGTCATCATCGCTGGCGCCGGCATGGCCGCCGCCCTGCCAGGCGTGATAGCGGCATCTACGCCGCTGCCTGTCATTGGCGTGCCAATCAAGGGCATGCTCGATGGCCTTGACGCCATGCTCTCCATCATCCAGATGCCTCCTGGGATTCCTGTGGCCACGGTGGGAGTGAACGGAGCACAGAACGCCGCCATCCTCGCCGCGGAGATGATGGCCCTGGGCGATGAGGCCATTGCCAAGAAGGTGGACGCGTGGAAAGCCGGACTCGGAAAGAAGATAGAAAAAGCCAACGCCGACTTGGCTTCGATAACCGACTATAAATTCAAGTGCTGAATGGACTTGTTCAATTATCACCGGCGTGAGTCTTCCGTGGTGCATATCGGTGCCTTGGACATGGGTGGCGACAACCCCGTGCGCATACAGTCGATGACGACGACAAGCACCGACGACACCGAGGGCAGCGTGGCACAGGCGGAGCGTATCAACAAGGCCGGAGGAGAACTCGTGAGGCTTACGACGCAAGGCGTGAAAGAGGCGGAGAACCTGAAGAACATCAACGCCGGCATACGGCGCGACGGATTCTCCACGCCCCTCGTGGCCGACGTGCATTTCAACCCTCGCGTGGCCGACGTGGCGGCGCGGTATGCCGAGAAGGTGCGCATCAACCCGGGCAACTACGTGGACCCGGCGCGCAAGTTCGTGAAGCACGACTACACGGATGAGGAATATGCCAGCGAGCTGAAGAAGATAGAGGAGCGGCTGGTGCCTTTCCTCGACATCTGCAAGGAGAACCACACCGCCATCCGCATCGGCGTGAACCATGGCTCGTTGTCGGACCGCATACGCAACCGCTATGGCGACACGCCAGAGGGCATCGTGGAGAGCTGCATGGAGTTTTTGCGCATTTGCAAGAAGCATGACTTTGGCGACGTGGTAATCTCCATCAAGTCGAGCAACACCGTGGTGATGGTGCGCTCGGTGCGCTTGCTGGTAGACACGATGGACAAGGAGGACATGCATTATCCTTTGCACCTCGGCGTGACTGAGGCTGGAGAAGGCGAGGACGGGCGCATAAAGAGCGCCGTTGGCATAGGCGCGCTTCTTGCCGACGGCATAGGCGACACCATACGCGTGTCGCTGACCGAGGAGCCCGAGGCGGAGATTCCCGTGGCACGGCACTTGGTGGACTATATCGACCGCAAGGCCGGTCACCAGCTCATTCCAGCCGAGACCTATGAGGGCTTCGACTGGCTTAGGCCTGAGCGAAGGACCACAAAACCGGTGGACAACATCGGCGGTGGCAACGTGCCCGTGGTGATGGTGAGCGAGAACGCCGACAACGCCGCTCGCGACGAGGATGCGTCGAAGGCCGATTACATATATGTTGGCTCCAACCTCCCTAAAGAGAGAAAGGAAGGCAAGAGGTATGTCGTGGATTACCAACTCTACGTGCAGGCTGACGACAAGTCGCAACTGTATCCCATCTTCCCCGTTACCGCCATGCCGTTTGTCAGCATGGTCCAGGCTAAGCTGAAGTTCTTGGTGTTGCAGTTTGGCACTCCGGCCGACGAGTATCTCGCTTGCCTGAAGACGCATCCGGAAATAGTGGTCGTTTGCGTGAGCAACCACCAGAACAGGCTTGGCTCTCAGCGCGCCTTGGTGCACGAGATGATGATTGCCGGCGTGGAGAACCCCGTGGTGTTTGCGCAAATGTATCGTTTGAACGACGCTGAGGAGTTCCAGCTTGAGGCGGCAGCCGATATGGGCGCGCTGATGATAGATGGTCTCTGCGACGGAATATGGCTCATGAACGACGGCGACATAGCTCCATCGACAATAGAGGGCACGGCCTTTGGCATATTGCAGGCAGGCCGCTTGCGCACGTCGAAGACCGAGTATATCAGTTGCCCGGGCTGTGGCCGCACGCTTTACGACTTGCGCGACACCATCAAGCGCATTCACGAGGCCACCAAGGACATGAAGGGCCTGAAGATTGGCATCATGGGCTGCATAGTGAACGGCCCTGGAGAGATGGCCGACGCCGATTATGGCTATGTGGGCGCGGGACCCGGAAAGATATCGCTCTATAAGGGAAAGGAGTGCGTGGAGCACAACATACCCGAGGGCGAGGCCGTGGAGCGCCTGTTGAGACTCATAAAGACGGACAGGCCAGAGATTGGCAACAAATAGGTTTTTAATACCTTGATATGACAAAACTTGTATATTGTATATTCTATGGCATCAGCACCTTGCCTTTCAAGGTGCTGTATGCCATTTCCGACTTGCTCATGCCTTTGCTTTATCATGTAATAAGGTATAGGCGCGGCGTAGTGAGGCGAAACCTTGTCACGTCCTTCCCGGAGAAGTCGACGCGCGAGGTGGTGGCCATAGAGAAAGAGTTTTATCATTGGTTTTGCGACTATTTCCTTGAGTCGATAAAGCTGTTGAGCATCAGCGACAAGGAACTGAACCGAAGGTTGCGCATCAAGAATCCGGAGGTTCATGAGCAGTGGTATCTCAAAGGCCGTAACACGGCCGGATTCCTTGGACATTATTGCAACTGGGAGTGGCTCTCGCGCGTTGGCAAGGACATGAACCCAGAGCGTCGTGTCTGTCTCATCTACGACCCGTTGCACAGCAAGGCTATCGACTATCTGTTTCTTCGTATTCGCTCTTACGCCCCCACTGGCGTGCCAACGCCAAAGAAGGACATCTTGAGGCAGCTCTTGACATGGAAGCGGGAGGGAAAGTTCAGCCTTTCCGGATACATTGCCGATCAATCGCCCAAGTGGGAGAACATCCATCTTTGGTTGCCTTTCCTTAACCATCCCGAGACACCCGTGTTCACGGGAGCGGAGCGCATTGCGCGCAAGATGAACGATGCCGTCTACTACGTGAAGATGACGCGTCCGCGTCGCGGCTACTACGATGTGGAGTACGTGCCCATCACTGACGACCCGGCGAGCCTTCCCGATGGCGAGGTGACGCGAAGGTTCTTCAAGATGTTGGAACAGTCAATCAAAGAGGCTCCGGCCTATTACCTTTGGACTCACAACCGATGGAAGCGCACCAAGGAAGAGTTTGACCGCCTCTACACGGTTGAGAATGGCAAGGTGAAGAGACGCGCTGATAACGCGTAGGCTTCTTCATGGTTGCCAGGGAAGGGTATTTCCCAAGTCAGGATTCAAAGCACTACGGTAATGCCATCACCCCAATTTCCGGAAGAACCATAATAATTGGCATTAAGCAAGAACTAACCCTTAATAGGGAAAACCCAACTGCACGGTAGGGTTTTCCCACCATGCGTATCGCGTTTTTGGTTTTATCTTTGCATCGTCTTTCAGGAAAGAGACGATGCATGTTCATATTCAGGTAATGGACGATTAGCATATAGGATTAAATTAAGACAACACAATTAAAAATTAGGAGACAAGATTATGAAAAAGTTTTTAGCTTCCGCTCTGATGCTCCTTGCAGCGTCAACCACGACATTCGCGCAAAACGCAGTTGGTTCTTTCTCACTGCAGCCAAAGGCTGGTATCAGCATCGCTGACATGACCGACACCCAGGGCACTACAAGCCGCATTGGTTTCGTGGGAGGTCTTGAGGGTGAGTATCAAGCCTCAGACATCTTCTCGCTCTCTCTTGGCGTGAACTACTCTCAGGAGGGTTTCAAGATGAAGAACTCCGACAACAAGATCAAGCTCGACTACATCAACGTGCCTATCTTGGCAAACGTTTACCTCACAAAGGGCCTTGCCGTTAAGGTTGGCGTGCAGCCTGGTTTTAACGTTGGCAACAGCGTCACTGTTGATGGCAACACCATGAGCTCAAGCAAGAAAGACTATGATGGCATCAAGTCTGTGGCTCTGTCCATTCCTGTAGGTCTCTCTTACGAGATTAGCAATGTGGTGCTTGATGCACGTTACAACTGGGGCGTGACAAAGGCGTTTGACGGCCTTGACAGCAAGAACAGCGTGTTCCAGGTAACGATTGGCTACAAGTTCCAGCTCTAAACGGAGAACACCTCTAAACATAAATTTGAGAGAATAAACCCAAATCGGTCATTAGAAAATTTCGCTTTCTTTTTGTCTATGAATAGGATAGAAAAAGCATATTGTGTTAGCATACAGATGCTATTACGATGGTACAATTTACTATAACCTGACTATTTGCACGAAAAAATCTCTAATGACCGATTTGGGATAAAAAAAGCAGGGCGGCCCGATGATGGGTCGCCCTGCTTTCATTGTTGTATTTCCGTAGCCAACCGTAAACCTGATGGTTGGCTCTTTATGCTTATCTCTTCACCGTGTGCTTACTTCACGGTGTGCTTACTTCACGGTGATGAGGAAGTAGTTTTTCTTTCCTTTCTGCAAGAGGAGGTATTTCCCGTCTATGAGGTCTTCCGACGTAATCTCTTGGTCGAAAGCCGTGAGCTTCTCCTTGTTGAGGCTTACGCCGCCGCCTTTGACCAGCTTGCGCATCTCGCCCTTTGATGGGAAGATGTTGAAACCATCGGCGCAGAACAGGTCAATGGCCTTGCCGCCGAGTTGCGCCTTTGGCAAGTCGTAGTGAGGCACATCCTTGAACACGTCGTTCAGCGTAGCCTCGTCGAGGCTTGCCAACTGGTCTTTCGTGGCCTTGCCGAACAGGATGTTAGATGCCGCGATGGCCATGTCGAGAGCCTCCTTAGAGTGTACCATCGTTGTAACCTCTTCGGCGAGACGGCGCTGCAGTACGCGACGTCCAGGATCCTGCTTGTGCTCTTCCACAAGCTGCGCGATGGTCTCTTGGTCGAGGTCGGTGAAAATCTTGATGTAACGCTCCGCGTCGTCGTCGCTCACGTTGAGCCAGAACTGGTAGAACGCGTATGGAGTGGTGCGCTTGGGGTCAAGCCAAACGTTGCCGCTCTCCGTCTTTCCGAACTTCTTTCCGTCGGCCTTGGTGATGAGAGGGCAGGTGAGGCAGAAAGCCTCCGCCTCGTTGCCAAGCGTGCGACGTATAAGCTCTGTTCCCGTGGTCATGTTGCCCCATTGGTCGTTGCCGCCAAGCTGGAGACGCACGCCGTAGTGCTGGTATTGGTACAGGAAGTCGTAGCCTTGAAGCAGCTGGTATGTGAACTCAGTGAACGAGAGGCCGTCGCGAGCCGTGCCGTTGAGACGCTGCTGCACGCTCTCCTTTGCCATCATGTAGTTCACGGTGATATGCTTGCCAACGTCGCGAACAAAGTCGAGGAACTTGTAGTCCTTCATCCAGTCGTAGTTGTTCACGAGCTCAGCCTTGTTAGGCTCGTTGCTGTCGAAGTCAAGGAACTTTGACACTTGCTTCTTTATAGCCTCCTGGTTGTGGTAGAGCGTGTCGCTGTCGAGCAAGTTGCGCTCAAGGCTCTTGCCCGAAGGGTCGCCAATCATGCCCGTTGCCCCGCCCACGAGGAGGTAAGGCTTGTGTCCGCAGCTCTGCAAGTGGCGGAGCATCATTATTCCGCACAGGTGGCCGATATGAAGGGAATCGGCGGTAGGGTCTGTGCCGAGATAGGCTGACACGAGATGAGTTTGCAGATACTCCTCGGTGCCTGGCATAATCTGAGCCAGCATGCCGCGCCATTTCAGTTCTTCAACAAAATTTTTCATTGATATTGGTTTTTCTTTATGCTCCCCCCATTTGTGAGGCGGGAATATTCTTTAATAGCTATGTCGTTGTGGCTTGCGAGCTTTTGACACAGGTTCAAGGCACAGGGTCGTAACCGCTGCCACCCCACGGATTGCATCTCAGCATGCGCCAAATGGCGAGCGCAAGCCCCTTGATAGGTCCATGCTTCATTATCGCCTGCCTCGCGTATTCCGAGCAAGTCGGCGTGAATCGGCATGAGGCCGGAGTATAGGGAGTGATGAACTTTTGGTAAAAGACTATCGGCAGGACGAGCAACCACGACATGGCGTGGCTGACGATTCCCATTAACCTTTTAGCCGTTTTCATTTGTCTTCTCCTTTACCCTGGTGAGCAAGCTCTCCACTCGTTGTTCCACGTCGGCGCTGTCCCACAGTTTTGCGTCGAGCCAAATAAACGCCATGGCAAGACGCTTGTCGCCCACGATGTCCTTGTGAGTGCGGTAAGCCTCCCTCACCTGCCTTTTCACGCGATTGCGCTTGTTGGCGCGGTGCAGGTTGCGCTTTGGCACCGAGATGAGCATTTCGCAGCGGTCGCCATCTTCCATTGGCATATACACCAAGCGGAGCGGAAAGGCTGTCATGCTTTTCTTGTGGTACAGTCGCTCGGTTTTTGGCAATGTGTTCCCCATGTTTGTGATGGTTTGACGCTTTATGCTTTCTTTCCGTTTTCCTTGTCGAGGAAATCCTTCAACGCGCTAATCATGGAAGGATACTCCGGCGTGCCTGCCATGAGGTCCACGTTGAGGTTGGCGTCCTTGATGGCTTTTGCCGTGACAGGGCCAAACACGCCTATCTTCACTTGGTCCTTCTTCATGTCGGGGAAAGCCTGTGTCAGGTATTTCACGCCCGTAGGGGTGGAGAAGATAAGCATGTCGTAGTCGAAATGCTTGATTTCTTCCTCAGTGAACGGGTCGGAGAGCGTGCGATACATCACGCACTCGGTGAAGCGCAGTCCCTTAGCGGTGAGCTTCTTGGCTATGTCGTCGTTGTGCACGCTGCTCAGTGGCACGAGATAATTTTCCGTCTTGTGCTTGACCATCAGTGGTATGAGGTCGTCTATGCGACCGCTGGTGCCAAAGAAGACCTTGCGCTTGCGATATTGCACGTATTTCTGGATGTAAAGTGAGATTGTCTCCGTGACGCAGAAATACTTCATCTCCTCTGGTATGTTGAGACGCAGCTCTTTTGTCAGTTTGAAGAAGAAGTCGATGGCATGGCGTGACGTGAACACCACGGCCGTGTGTGAGAGAATGCTGACTTTCTGCTGACGGAATTCCAAGTTGGTAAGTCCTTCCACCTTGATGAACGGTCTGAACACCAATTCCACCCCATATTCTTTCTCCAAAGAAAAGTAGGGTGAGGTCTCGCTTGTTGGTTTCGGTTGGGATATCAGAATCTTCTTTATCATCTTGAATTTGAATCCTATAAAATTATCCTATTTTGTCCTAAAAAATTGTCTTTAAATATTCGCTTGTTGCCATTATTATACCCCAAAGTATTCCTAACGGCATTAGTTCAAGTGCACAAAAGTACAAAAAACTTTGCAGAATGGCAGCGTTCCTCGCGAAAAAGATTATATATGTCTTATAAAAAGACAACAACTTGGATATAAAGACTACTAAAAGTGTGTAAATGACCGCGTTGCTGACACTTATGTGGAAGAAGGCGAACAGCAACACGATGGGGAAAAGAAGTATGCCCTCAGTGGATATTATGAAGATGAAAGACTTCATCCATTGTATATTTTTTTTCTTGTCGAAGAACACCCAGTCCACGATGCTGTATAGCAGGAATTTCACGGTGAAATAGCCCACGTTGATGGCTGCGAAGAGGCCCAATATCTGGTAATGAGCTATCGAGAACGACTCCTTGGCGAAGTCGTGCGAATAGATGAAGAGTATCAGCGCGAGCAGCATGCACGTCTGTGCCACGAGGAAGAGCTGGAATCTCATCTCGCTGCTTGTCTCGGTTATTACCGTTGTCCCCTCCCTTTGCGTGCGGAAGAAGTTCTTGAATTGCCGTTCCAGGAAATGTCCCGCTTGGGCTATGGTGATGGTGGCAATGACAAAGCAAAACAGCAGCACCGAGGTAATCAACGAGTCTCCGGCTATGGTGTATGGCACGGGATCGCCCGCTACACCATGTCGATATACGGCGTATTCGGGCCGGTAAATCGAGTCGGGTTGCACGAGCGAGTGGCTATGGTAAAGCGGCTTGGCGAGGTTGCCCGAAAATTTCGGGTCAGCCTTCGTGGTTGGCGTGCGCATGGGGTTGTGCATGTGCAGCCAGTCTTTCTCCACGAATTTATAATTGGCCCTTATCGCCGAGTCTTGTTGCCAGGGCGTCGCTGTCTTGGGCAGCCAAGACAGGATCTGCGCCGGCGAGTGCCATCCTTCATGGTGAGTTGGTGCCGTGCTCCGCGAGGTAACCTCCGGTTGCACGGCCACTTGTGCTGAGTCTTGCTCTGTTATCATTTTCGTTTATTTGTCCGCAGGCCTTTATTGTGGTCTACAAGCCAAACTCCTTCTTTATCCTGTCCACTTGGTCGAGTTTCTCCCACGTGAAGAGCTCCACCTTCATGGTCTTCGTCTCATGGTAGTGGGAGGTGAAGGTCTTCTCCACCACCTCGTTCTTCCTTCCCATGTGGCCATAGGCAGCGGTCTCGAGATACATGGGCTGTCTCAGTTTGAGCGTGCGCTCAATGGCGTGCGGTCTCAAGTCGAACATCTCTTTTATCTTTTTCGCTATCTCGCCGTCGCTCATGCCTACATGGCTCTTGCCGTAGGTGTCTACATACACGCTCACCGGCTCAGCCACGCCAATGGCGTAGGCGAGCTGCACCAGCATCTCGTCGGCCACGCCAGCCGCCACCATGTTCTTGGCGATGTAGCGTGCGGCGTAAGCGGCCGAGCGGTCCACCTTCGACGGGTCTTTGCCCGAGAACGCGCCACCGCCATGGGCGCCCTTGCCTCCATAGGTGTCCACTATGATCTTGCGGCCCGTGAGTCCGGTGTCGCCGTGGGGGCCTCCTATCACGAACTTGCCGGTAGGGTTGACATAATACTTTATGTCGTCGTTGAACAGCGCGAGCACTTTCTCGCCGAGCTGTGCCTTCACGCGAGGTATGAGAATGTTGAGTACGTCCTCGCGAATCTTGCCGAGCATCTCCTCGTCGGCCTTGAGCTGCGCCTCTTGCGTGTCGTCGGCGGGTTTCACGAAGTCGTCGTGTTGGGTCGACACCACGATGGTGTCGATGCGCTGTGGCACGCCGTTGTCGCTATATTCTATCGTGACCTGGCTCTTGGAGTCGGGGCGGAGGTATGTCATCTCCTTGCCCTCCTTGCGAATGTCGGCAAGCGTGCGCACTATGAGGTGTGCGAGGTCGAGCGTGGCCGGCATGTAGTTCTCGGTCTCGTTTACGGCATAGCCGAACATCATGCCTTGGTCGCCCGCGCCTTGCTCATCTTCCTCCTGGCGCGACACGCCACGGTTTATGTCGTCGCTTTGCTCGTGTATGGCGGTGAGAACGCCGCACGAATTGCCGTCGAACTGATATTCCGACTTGGTGTAGCCAATCTTGTTGATGGTCTTGCGCGCAATTGTTTGCAGGTCGATATATTCTTTTGAGCGGACTTCGCCCATTATGATTACCTGACCCGTGGTGTTGAATGTCTCGATGGCGCAGTGAGACTGTGAATCGTAAGCGAGAAATTGGTCGAGTAGCGCGTCGCTAATCTGGTCGGCTACCTTGTCGGGGTGACCTTCCGACACTGACTCTGAAGAAAACAAATAACTCATTGTTGCATTACTTTTTTTACGTGGACCAACGCAAGTAACTGTGAAATCTGAGGGACATTTCCCAGTTTTAGCATTTTTTTGTGTGGTTGCAAGCAGCCAAATCCTTCCACAATTGTTAAACATATTTTTAATAGACTGCAAAGTTACTCACATTCTTTGAATTGGCAAAGCCTTTTCCTTTGTTTTATGCCATTGTCGGGCCATTATCAGGCTAACTATTCAATCAAAACCGTGTTTTGCTCAATAGTCTTCTTCCTCTTCTATATAGTCGTCTATTTCTATTGGGTCATAATCGTCACCCATGTCATGGTCATAATCGCTGGCAGAGGTTGAGCCATAATCATCGGTGCGTGGCTTGTCGTCGCCAAAAAGC
>OIXA01002058.1_pt1 | contig 23917 bp, 18 predicted proteins | sample 1587721 | NCBI WGS metagenome assembly OIXA01 (sample SAMEA3888900, study PRJEB22519) | human gut metagenome | biome: human gut; feature: human-associated habitat; material: faeces | place: Denmark | collected 2013
TCCCCTGCCGCGGGCTCCTGCCGGATGATCTTGCCCTCGGCCACGGTGTCGCTGTATTCCAGCGTGACATAGAAGAGATAATCGCCCACATAGCTGCGGTTGTTCCGCACCTGAGCGTCATAATCCAGCCCCACGAAATCGGGCACCAGATTGGCGGGCTCGGTGATGCTGGGCTCCTCCGGCACGCTCTCGGGCGTGGTGACGGACGAAGCGCCCTGTTCCGGCAGGTGAGTATTCACAAAGCCCCAGACCGTGAGCAGGGTGAGCACAGCCAGCAAGATCAGGATGGCCGCCAGCAGGTTGCGCAGGCTGAGCAGGTGGGTATCATCCCCGGGGTCTTTTGCCGCCGGGGTGGTCTCGGGCTTCATGGTGCGGGCCAGCTCCTGGGTGTACTCCTGAGAGGACAGAGCCTTGAACAGCTGGGGCACGGTCTGGATGCGCTCCACCGGCTTGAGCCGCAGGCCGTACTGTAAAACGTCCGAGAGGTAGACCGGCAGGGCCGGGTTGACGGTGCGGGCTTTGGGGTTGGAGTCCGACACCAGCCGCTGGGCGGCGGGCACCGGGCTCAGGCCGCAGACCATCCGATAAAAGACGGCGGCCAGGCTGTATTCATCGGTATAGCGGCCCTCAAACTCGGCGGTGGAGTATTGCTCCGGGGCCGAGAAGCCCTCGTACAGCTGCTCGTGGAGGCCGCTTCCGGCCGTGCGCAGGCCCACGGTGGCGTAGCCCGTCAGCCGGGCCCGGCCATTGTCCAGCACCCGGATGTTGGCCGGACAGATGCCCCGGTGCACCAGCCCCACCTCGTGCATGGCCGCCACGCCCTCAAACACGGGCTGCAGCATGGCACAGGCGGCGGCAGGCTCCACGGGGCCGGGGTGATCTTCCAGCCATTTCTGCAGGGGCCGTCCGCCGGGGTTCTCCATCACGGCGTAGACGGTATTGTTCTCTTCAAACACGTCCAGCACGGCTTCCAGACCGTTGGCCGGGGTGATGCGCTGGATGGCGTGGTAGAGGTCCGCAAAATCCATCCGGGTGGTCTTGAACAGCACCTCGCTGCCGGGTTTGGGGCGTAAATGGCAATCCCGGCCCCGCTCGGCGGCCAACGTCAGGGGCATATACTCCTTGACGGTGACCCGGAAGCGGCCCTTGTTCTCCACGCCCCGGTAAAGGATGCCCTCACCGTCGATGCTCTGGATCTCGCCCACGGTGTACCGCCCGGCCAGCACGGTGCCCACCGGGAGGCTGCCCGACGGGTTGCGTCCGGTCAGGCTCCGCCCGCAGTGAGGGCAGACTGGTTCCGGTGCGTCCAGCTCCTGCATACAGTACGGGCATATCCGTTTTGCGTCCATGGTGGTTCCCCCTTGCGGCGTGTTGTAGTGCTTTTTATTGTAGCATATCGCGGATGGGAAATCAAATGAGCAAAAACGTCGCCTTTCAGTTTTCTGATCCAAAAGGCGACGTTCGTTATTCAATCTGTTCTTCTCGTTCGTTTTCAGCAGCGCTCCGAAGTCTTTCCACTAACTGTGCCAATAATGCAACATCCCGTTCACTTAGTCCTGCAACATTTACAGTATTATGTTTTTCAACTCCAAGCAGATAATCTGTCGAGACCGAAAACAATCTTGCCAGTTCAACCAGGCTTGGAGGCGATGGCATAGAAAACCCCTGTTCCCATGAATTGATTCCATTTCTCGTCATATTCATTTTTCGGGCTAGCTCCGCCTGCGTCCAGCCACGCGACTCTCTCAGAGCCTTGATACGGTCTGCTGTCATCTTATCACCTCTTGTGTCAAGTATAGTTTACTTTTTGGGCTACTGTTTATCTTTTTGGCTCTGTTACTTGACAACATGGTAAAACCATGATATTTTTATGAAAAGATTGTCAGTTGTTTTGGGCACCCTGAACAACCAGCATTTATTCAAGGAGGAATTTTATATGGCTATGATTCCCTGTCCCGGCTGTGGTGAAATGATTTCAGATAAGTCTCCCAAATGCATCCATTGCGGTTATGAGTTTGCCCCACAGAAAAAAGTCTGTCCGGAATGTGGCGCCGAGGCCGAGGTCACCGCATCGGTCTGCCCTAAGTGCGGCTGTCCTCTAATCGAAAGTGACTCCACTTCGACACCCGTTGAAGTAACCGTTTCAAAAAGCGCAAAGAAAAATTTTGTCAAAATCGCAGTTGCCGTTCTTGTTGTAGTTGTGGTTGCCCTGGTTGGTTTTGCCGGCTATAAAGCCTCTGAAAGCAAAAAAGCACAGGAAGCATCTGAGGCTTATTACGAAAATCTGAAAGATGTCACCAATACGATGCTTTCCAGCGCAGCATCCGCCGAGTCTGCGGGCAATCTCATCAAACAGGTCTGGTATAATGCCATTTATGAAGAGCGTAATTCTACCACGGACAAGTATACCCGTCCCAACGGATATTTTGTCAGCGATTTCAACGAAGCTTTGGGCAATCTTTTCTCTGACAGTAGTTTCAAATCTAAAATCAGTTCGATTGAGTCCAATCAGGACGATGTGCTCTCCATTATGAAAGAGCTGCAAAATCCTCCAGAAGAATATGAGAGCGCTTATGCTGCTCTTCAGAATTTTTATGACGACTATCTTGAGTTGACAAACCTCGTTACAGACCCCTCCGGAAGTCTTACGACTTTTTCTTCCAATTTTAATGATGCAGATAATGCCGTTTCCAACAGTTATGGAAAAATGAAGCTCTATCTGGACAACTAACGAGACGAGGTATTTTATCATGGCTCTTATGAAATGCCCGGAATGCAACCAACCTGTCAGCAGCCGTGCAACACAATGCCCGAATTGTGGCTGTCCGATTGAAGCAATCAAAGCCGAATCCATTTCCATTCAGAAAGCAAAAATCAAAAAGGCACTTCCGGTCTTTTTGTCTTTGATTGCTGCTCTTCTATGTCTCGTTGCACTTTATCAGGTTGCTCAAAAAGCTTCCCATCGAGGCTACTATGGACATCATAAATGGGGTACTTCATTTGAGTCTTTTCAAAAAGCCTACCCGGAAGACAAGGATTCCAAAGGCAATCAGGATGGAGACAGTTTCTTTCGGATGAGCGATTCTTTTGAGGATATCAAAAACCTTGACACTCTTGAAAACTATAGCTTTGACAACAAGAAATTATACGCAGTCAATGTTATCTTGACTCCATCGGACGAATCGGACTTAACGGCCCGTCAGATTTCAAAAATTATCATTGAGAGATACAACAAATATTATGGCACCGCTGAATACTCGGAAAATTCTATTGCCAAAATCCACAAATGGCACGCTCCCAAAAGTGATATCACCTTATATATAAGCAATGCAAGTAATCTCGTTATGATTGATTTTAAAGACCCCTCTCACACAGAATCTACTACAGAAAAAGTATAATCTCAGACAGCAAAAGGCTGCTCTTCCGACTTCCTCGCCGGAAAAGCAGCATTTCTTTTTGTTATAGGATAATCACCCTATGAGCACCGCCCGGCCGTTGCGGATTTTGGTCTTCATGGCGAAGCGGACGGCGTCGCGGCCGGTCATGGGGTCCACGATGCCGAGGGTGAGCCTCTGGCCGCCGTTTTTCCCGGAGAGGGAGAGCCGCACCCCCTCCAGCGTGACGGAGACCGTCTGCTCCTGCCCGGGCAGAAGCTCCGGCAGGCTCAGAGCCAGCGGGAGGGTGCGCAGGGTATTCCCTGCCGCGTCTTCCAGATACAGGTTCGTGCTCCAGTCCCAGTAAAACGGCGCGTTTCCGTCATTCCGGATCGTCAAAGTGACCGTGGTGCCGCCCGGGCCCGGGGTGAGGGTGAGCTGAGTGACCCGGAGGCGGTAGCCCAGGTTTTTGAGCACCGCATTGTATCCGCCGCGGTACGTTTCCTCCGCCACCTTGGGGCCGAGGAAGCTCATGTGGGACTGCTGCACCAGCTCCACGGTCTGGGAGAGCTGGCTGCGGAGCATCGTCTTCATGGGGATGGAGCTGGTGAACTCGCCGCCCACGGGAGCGTTCTGCCAGAACGCGGGCATGGGGGCCAGGGCGTTGGGTTCCTCGCCGTACCAGCCGCCGTTCTGCAGCCAGCCCAGCCACTCGGCGGTGTCTTCCCCGTGGCCGGTCATATCGTTGTAGACGCCCAGGCCGTGGGCCGCCGTGATGTTGAATGGCCGCCGCATGAGCAGCTTTGCCGTGGGGAACGCGGCCTCATAGTCCGCGACGTATTCGTCCCGGATGGCCTCGCCGGGCATGGGGACCAGCCCCTCCCCGGTCTTGATGTGCCACTCGCCCCAGTGGCCCAGGCTCCCCAGCTCCACATAGGTGACAAAGCCGTCGGTGCCAAAGTGCTCGCCCAGGGCGGCAAGCACCCGGCGGTGGGCGGCCCGGAACGTGGCATTGCTGTAATCCGGGGAATAGCCTTTTCCGTAATCGGTGCTGTACCAGCTGCCATCGCCGGTCTGGGCGTAGAGCCAGTCCGGGATGTCCATGTGGCTCTCCTGCCCCGGCACATCGCAGACGAAGCGGACCACCAGATGGATGCCCCGGGCCCGCAGGTCACGGAAGCCGTATTGGGCGTCCAGAGCATCCCAGGCGTAAACGCCCTCCTGGGGCTCCACCTCCCGCCAGCGCAGCTCCACATACCGCAGGAGAGAATCCTGGGCATAGGCGCTGTCGGTCATGGGGGCATAGCCGATCTGCGCGTTGGGGAACGCGCTTTCGTCCGGCGTGTAAATCCTGGTCTGTGTCGCGGCGTTTTTCAGCATGGAGCCTCCCATTCCCAGCAGGAAGAGCCCTGCGGCCAGCAGGCTGGCCAATTCAGCCATGATACTCCCCGTTGTACTGGATGAGTGTGACATCCTGCACTCCTTCCACGGCCCGGACGCGGTCTGCAAACTCCACGTTGGGGTCATTGCAAAAGACCTCTACGGCCATCTCGGTGTTCTCGCCCCGCATGGTCTTGGATTTGACGACGAACTTGATGCGGCCCAGCGCCCGGACGATGTTGTCCCCGGCCTCCGTGCCCGCATAGTGGATCACGGCGATGTACACCCGGCCTTTGGCCTGCCAGTGGGAGAAGAGGTAGATCATGCCGATCATGACAACAGCCGTGACCAGCCCCAGCGCGTACATGCCCGCACCTGCCGTGATGCCCGTGGTGATGGACCAGAACAGGTAGAGCAGGTCCAGCGGGTCCTTGACGGCGGTGCGGAAGCGGACGATGGACAACGCACCCACCATACCAAGGGAGATGACCACGTTGGTGCTGATGGCCAGCGTGACCATGCAGGTAAGCACGCACATGCCCACCAGCGTGACTGCAAAGCTGCGGGAGTAGACCACACCCGTGTAGAACTTGCGGTAGACCAGATAGATGAGGATGCCCAGCGCCAGCGCCGCCAGCAGCGCCACGGCCAGCTTGGGCGCGTCGTACTGGGTAAAGGCGTTCAGGACGGATTTCTTGATAAAGTCTTTTGTGCTCATAAAGCGATTCGATTCCTTTCCCTCAGGGTTCGTTCCAGTAGGTAAAGCCATGCTGGTAGGCAGTTTTATCGCAGCACAGCACATATTTGGAGACGGCGGTCAGTTCCTGCGCCCGGGGCGGGAGGAGATCCCGCACGATCTGGGGCAGAAACTCGGTGAACTTGACTTCCAGCACCAGCTTGCCCGGCTCCAGCACCGGCAGGGTGGGCAGCGTGGGGTCAAAGATGTCCCAGCTGCCCACGGCGGCCCGGACGCCCATGTCGAACGTGACCCGCACGGTGCCGGCATCTAAAATCCAGGGTTCCCGGTCGTAATCCACGATGACCCGGGGCCGGAGGACATTGCTGACACACTCGGTATAGAACTCCTGACACAGGCGGTGGGGGCTGTGGAGCAAAAAGTCATAGTCCCCGGCCAGGATCCGCTCAAACTCCGCCCGGGTCAGAGGGGCGGCTTCTTTGTAGATCCAGCTGCCGAACTTTTTCTTCCGCTCCAGCTTGATGCTCCTGTCGCTGCAATTATAGATGCGGACGCGGTACTTCTTGCGCAGGAGGACGCCCGCGTCTTTCTCCGCGTAGGCGGTGTTCCAGTAATCGTCAAAGTAGAGGCTGCGGATGAAGTACCCGCCCTGCTTCGCATGAGGGTCCAGGTGGAGCACCGGGGCCATCCGCACGGCCAGCTCGGCCTTGTCAGCGTAGGAGATGAGGTACTTCAGCTCGTGGCGGTAAGCCTCGGCATGGCTGCGGGGCGGCGGGGCCAGCAGCTCTTTGCCCCACTTCATGCCCCGCTGCCAGAGTGCGGCATCATTCTTCATAGGTATCCTCCACCACGGTACCGTCCGGCTGGATGTAGAAGCACTTGACACCATACACCTTGCCGCTGTCGATGACATAATAATCAAAGGCGTCCTGGGTGTAGCCGGAGGCGTTGGTGGCCCGCACCCGGATGAAATACTGGCCCGCGGCGGGGGCGGCCGTCTGGGTCATGGGCAGGACGACGTGTTCTTCCCGGTAGACCATCTGCCGGAACTGATAATCCCGGGCCAGCTCCACGGTGTAGGAGATGTCCTCGGCATTGAAATCATAAGAGGTGTCCCAGCTGAGCTGCAGCACTCCATTCTGAAGAGAAGGCGTGCCGATATAGAACGGCATGGGGTTGTGGTAGCTCTCCCAGTAATAATCGTAGTCTTCGTCGATCTCGGGCCAGATGCTTTCCAGCACCTCCTCATATTGCTCATGGGTGATGGGAACATAGAGTCGATCCGGCATCCGCCAGACATATTCCTCGGTAACGCTGCGGTAGTGCGCCAGCATGGACTCAATGCGGTCCTGGTTCATGTAGGCATAGAGCTCGTCCATGGCGGTGTCCAGCAGCTGGCGGAAGCTCTCGGTCTGGAGGCAGCGGCGGAACAGCACATTGCCCCAGTAGTTGCTCACGCCCCGCTCCCAGCTCTCGGAATCCGAGAACTGGATGATCTCCCGCTCCTTGCGGCGGAGCATACCGTCGTTGTCCCAGTCCAGCAGATACCAGCAGTCGGAGTTCTGGGGACTGTAGAGGTAAACATTCCGGCTCTGGGTATCGGTGTTGCCCGTCAACAGTTGGAACGCCAGCCAGTAGGCAATATTCTCAGGGTCAAAATACCGGGCAAACACTTCCTCATCCATGGAGGAAGATTCATCGTTGAGGACGTCCAGCATCTCAATGAGCTTGGAGTGGTCGCTGTTGCCCTTGATCTCCATGAGCCGCTCAAAGGCCGTCTGGTCATAGGCAGGGTCCGTCGTGAGGCGGATAATATCTTCATTCCGGTGGAACTCAAAGGAGTTGATCTTGTACAGCTGGCCCGTGGAGTCCAGCCCGTGGGTCTTCAGGGCCGTTTTATTCAGCTGCTCCACCTGGGTGTACAGGCCGTAGTCCACAAAGGCACCGGTATCGCTGTCGGTGAGGTCCTTGACATAGAGGTGGACGAACTGGGTCCGCAGGCCCATCATCTGGTCGATGCCCTTGATGAGGTCGTAGGCCATTTTGTTGCGGAAGCGCAGGCCCTCGCCCATGTGCTTGTTGAGGGCGATGGTGCGCTGGCCCCGCCAGCTGCCCTTGTTCTTTTTGAGCTCGATCTTATAGTTTTTCTGGGCGTTCCGGCTGGAGGTCTGGCCGCGGATCTGCACCGTGGCGTTGGGGGCCTCTACCCCATAGCCCAGCTCCCCGGGCAGGGGGCCGTTCTCGTCGCCCACCTGCAAAAGGGCGTTGACCTGATAGTGGGGCACGCCCATGGCCGCGTAATCATAGGCGGAGTAGTGGTTGATCTGGGCCCAGCTGTGGTTGGTGTTCTCGCTGTCGTTGCCCCGGCTCACGGTGAGGTACATGGTCACCACGCCGCTGTCGTCGTAAACGGTGTAGAGCTCCGGGTTGTCCCGCAGGTGGACGCCGTTGAGCTCGGTCCGCGGTGCCTTTTCCTCAGCACCGGTGCTGGCACTGGCAGAGGCCGCCCCGGAGCGGGCGGCGCTTTCCGCACTGCCGGCATCGGGCAGCACGGCGCAGCCCGCACAGAGCCCGGCCAGCGCCACACCCAGCCCCAGCACTTTGCGCCGGGGGATCAAAGCTTTTTTATTCATCTTCCCTCTCCTCTCCGGCGGCGTGTTTTGCACGCGCTGCCGATCTGGTTTCCAGAAACAGGCCCAGCCGGGTGAACCGCCCGGCCCTGGTCTCGGCCACGATGGGCTGCTGGCCCAGGACCCGATACGGCAGGTTGGCCGTAAAGGCGTCCAGCCGGAGCAGCGTGACCAGATAGAACAGCGCAGCCCCGATGAGGAAGCCGAAGCCGTAGAACGCGGTGTTGAACGCCATGGACAGGGCCGTGAATCCGCTGGCGGACACCGCAAACACGGCGGCGGCCATGACCGCGCCGCGGTAGTCCGTGAAGTAGAGCAAAATCATCAGGATGGTGTTGCCCACGGCGTAGAGGCCGTACCCCACGCAGAGGGTGCGGAAATAGCCGTGCATCAGGTCGTTGAAACCCAGGGGCAGCAAGTCCAGCAGCGTCCCCTCCAGCGAGAGGACCGCCGCCGTGACAAAGAGCTGCTTGAGGGCCGTGAACCGGAGCTCCCGGTTGAGGACGGCCAGCATCTCCTCCTCGGCGGTGACGATGTCGCCCACGACGCCGCCATCGTTGAAGAGGCTGTAGTAATCCCGGTACTTGGGGTAGAAGTTGACCTCCACCGACACCACAAAGTTGATGCTGGTGATGAGGATGGTCAAAAAGGCGATGAGGGCCGGGACATCGTAATAGGGTGCCCCGTAGAACAGGCCCTTGACCTGCACGCCCACCGGCCCCACCCAGCAGATGACGAGGTGGGCAAACAGGCCAATGTTGGTGCACAGGCCGGTGAACGCCAGAGGCAGGAATTCATCCACCCATTTCAGAAACGTCCAAGGGCTTTCATCGCTCTGGGGGAAATAGCGGTAGAGCAGCACCACGTCCCAGACCATCATCAGGCCGTAGCCCATGGCCACGGCAAAGAGCATCCCCTCCGGCACCGGGAAGCCCAGCAGGACCACCAATACCAGCCCCAGCCCGAACGCCAGCCCGATGGCCGCTAAAAACGAGCAGAGGATGCCCCGGTAATCCTTGATGGCCGTGAGGTAGCTCATGCCGTTCCAGTTCACGATCATCTCCGCGAAGAGCCACAGGCAGAGCAGCCCCTGCAGCAGGGTAGCCCCGGAGACAAGGAGGAACAGCCCGTACAGGCTGCACCCCAGCACCAGCATCAGGCTGGAAGAGCCCCAGAACGAGGGCAGGATGGCCTGCTCCCGCTCCTCGTAGAGCATATCGGCCAGGTAGCGCGTCACCGGCATGGAGAAAAAGCTGGTGACGGTGAGGGAGAACAGCAGCGTATAGGTGATCATGCAGACGAGTAAGTCCTGCTGGGCTCGCTCCGCCCCTACCCAGCCGCAGAGCAGCAGGATGCCCATCTGGAGCGCCACGCCCAGCAGCATGGGCCCGGTGCAGATGATGCCCGCGTACCCGTAGGCCCGCAGGGAGGCAAACAGGCCTTTGCGGCGGAACAGCTTTTTCAGTTCAAATCCAATTCCTGCCATGTGTTACTCCAAGTGATATTCTTTTGCGGTTTCGTCGTACATTTTCTGGTAGTTGGCCAGCATCTGCTCGTGGTGGAAGTAGGCGTCCACTCGTCTCTGTCCAATGCGGCCCATCTCCTCCCGGCGGGCACGGCTGGCGCACATCTTTTCCATGGCGTCGGCCAGGCCCTGGCGGTACATGGGCGGCACGCAGTAGCCCGCAATGCCAAAGGTGTCCCCGGGAGCGCCCTCCAGCAGCTCCCGGCAGCAGCCCACCTCGGTGGTCACGCAGGGGCGGCGGGCCGCCATGGATTCCAGCACCGAGAGTGGCTGCCCCTCCGAGATGCTGGTGAGGATGGTGAAATCCAGTTTCTGCATATACTGCACCACGTCCACACGGCCGGTGAAGAGCAGATTTTTGATCTGCAATTGCTCCACCAGCGCATAGCACTCGTTGGCGTAACCCTCATCGTCCACGCCGCCCATGATGTGGAGACGGACGTTGGGTACCCGGGAGGCCAGCTCAAAGAAGGCGTAGATCATGGTCTTGACGTCCTTGATGGGGGCCAGACGCACCACCGCGCCGATGTCCACCCAGCCGTCCTCTTCTTTCAGCGGGATATCGCAGAACCGCTGGTACTGGACGCCGTTGGGGATGACGATGCACTTGGCCCCGTCGCAGCCCATCTCGATCTGGGTGCGGCGGGCGTTGTAGAACAGGCTGCTGACCCGGAACGCCCGCCGGTAAATTTCTTCCGATAACATATAGAAGAACCGGATCCAGCGGCTCTTGAACGAGGGCACCACCCACTCGGCCCGGATGATCTCCTCCTCCCGCTCCCGGGTGTAGATGCCGTGCTCGGTGAGGAGGACGGGGGCGTGATTTAAACTGCCGCCCAGGCAGGCCAGCAGGCCGCCGTAGCCCGTGGAGATGGCGTGGTAGACATCCGCTTTGGGCACTCGGCCCGTGAGCAGATAGAGCACCGGCAGCAGCATGGAGCGCATGGTGTGGAACGCGTCGGCATAGGCCACATAGGGGTACTCCTTGAGGCAGATATCGGTGAACAGCTCCATGAAATCCCGGCTCTGCAAAAAGGAGAGCGGGTGGACGCCTTTTTCCTGAAACAGGCGGAACAGCACGTCCCAGTCCGGGTGGCCCAGCCGCACCAGCTCCCGCAGGGCGGCGCGCTCGGCCTCACGAAAGAGGACCGGCTGCTGCTCGCCATGGAGGCGGAGGGCGTCGTCCAGAAAGACTTCCTCCACCTCTTTCACGTTGGGAGGCAGCTCATACACAAACTTGCCCCGGTCTTCAGCCTTGGCCCCAATGACCCAGAGAGAGAACTCCTGCCGGGGCATGGCCTGGATATAGGCGTGCATCCAGGTGGACACGCCGCCGTGGACATAGGGGTAGGAGCCCTCCAGCACCAGACAAATGCGCATGGTCTCACGCCCCTTTCTTTTCAATGTGGATGGTGTCGGCGTCGGCTTTGAGCAGGTAGAGGTTCCCCGTCAGGTGGGTGAGCTCGCCGCCCGTCACCCGGCCGGGGGTGCCCTCATTGGCCCGGAAGAACAGCCACCCCTCGTCCACAAAATTGCCAAGGGTAAGCGTCCACTCCGTGGGGGTGCTCTCGGTGGTGACGGTGAGCTGGCTGTACCGCTGGACCGCACCGGCACACTCGGTGCCGGTCTGCTTGCGCAGGTCGGGGACAGCGGCGGAGAGCCATTTGAGGTAATCCTCAAAGCCGCCCTTGTACACCTCCCAGCCCTCTTCCGCACCGCGGTCCACGTCCAGCAGGTCGTCCGGGTGCATGAAGTGGGTGCTGACGTAGTGCATGTTCAGCTCGTTCATGGCAGCCAGCCGCATGTAGGTATCCCCCACCATGCCGCCAGAGACGATGCGGGGCTGTTCCACCATGCCGTCGCTGGCCACACCGAACTCCTGCACATAGGGCAGGTCCGTGCCATCCTCAAAATAGGTGCTGGCAATGGTGCGGATCTGCGGCACTTTGCTGCCCAGCACCTGCCGCCCGGCAGCCGAGAGAATGTTGGAGGGCGGCACATAAACGCTGCCATCCGTATGGGGCAGCACGATCTTCTGGAACGCGATCAGCTCGTCCATGGCGGCCACGATGGCGTCCTCGCCGGGCCACTGGCGGTAGCTGTAGAGGTCTTTATAATCGGTATCGGGCAGCACCAGCGGCTGGTGGTTGTAGCCGTGGTAGCCCACTTCCCCGCCCTGCCGCAGCAGCAGGCTGCCAAAATAGCGGAACTGCTGGGTGTCCGGCTGGCGGGTGGGGGCATCCACCGTGTCATCCTCGTAGTTTTCGATCATGACGCCGGTAAAGCGGATGGAGTATTTCTGGGCCAGCTTCATCAGGTCCGGCCACCAGACTTTGGCGTAAAAATCCGCAATGCTCATGCTGTAATCCCGGCGGATATAGGTGCCATCGCCGCCCGGCACCGGGGAGGGGAAATCGTCCAGGTAGAACACCGCCCCGTTGATGACGGGGTAGGCCGTGGCGTCGCACAGCAGGCTGTAGGAGGCTGCGTACACGCCCCGCAGCACCTTATCATAGATGCCGATGTTATCCACCACCACCCGGCCGGAGCCGCTGGAATGCTCCCACACCAGCGGGACGCCCTTGTTCCCGGTGCGGGCATACACGGTGGTATCCTCCCGGAGGCTGACACTGAGGGCAGACTGGAACGGGTCACTGAACTCATACCGCTGCCCGCCGCCCAGCATAAAGTCTTCCGATGGGACGATGCTTTCCACCATCTTATACTCCCATGCAGAGGACTGGACCCCCAGCTTTTGTGAAATTGCATCGAAATATGTCGTTTTGTCCGGTGTCATGGCGAAGAGCACACTTCCGCCGTTCTGCACCCAGTTCATCAGGTCGATGAGGCGCTTGCCCAGGGCGTCCAGGTTGCTCATGAGGACCACCACGGTCTGATACTGGCCGAACTCCGGCAGGCTGGTCAGGGCCGTGGTGTGCACGTCTACCGCCTGGGTACCCACTTTCATGTCCAGCAGGATCTGGTCGAACTGCTCCTTAACCTGGTCGGTACCCTCCTGCCCGGAGTCGTAGAGCAGCAGGCAGGTGACGGGTTGGCCGAACATGGCGATGGAGGCGGGCTTGACCTCCGCGCGAGGGAGATAATCAATTTTAAATTGGGTGGAGGCGTACCGGATGCCGCTGCGCTCCGCAAACAGGATGGCCGCCATGGCCAGGAACACGGCCCAGATGAGGAGCAGTTTCCGCCAGCGGAACGCATCCAGCCAGGAATGCAATTTGTGTTTCATCACGCGTTCTTCCCCTGCCAGAACCGCACCGTCTCGCGGCCCTTTGCGCTGAGGTAGACCTCCTTTTCCTCGATGTCATGCAGTGTTTTCTGGATGGCCGCACCATCCCGCAGGGCAGCCGCCATCCGCAGGTGGAGCAGCCAGGGCGTTTCCCGCTGGGGCCAGCGGGCCGTCAGCGCGTCCAGCGTGGCCTCGGCCCGGTCGTACTCGGCAAGGGCCAGCTGGGCTGCTGCCAGCTTGCATTCCAGCGTGTAGCTGCGGCGTCCCAGGGCATCCAGCCGCTTTTTGAGCAGCTGCTCCAGCTGGTGGCGCTGAATCTCCGCCGCCTTGCCCTGCACAAAGCCGCCGTCCAGATAGCTTTCCAGATAATCGCAGTATTCTTCCAGCACCTTGGCGTCGCCGGGGGCGGCGGCATAGCGCTGCTCCTGCTGCTGGAGCTTCAGGTCGGCCTCTTTGGAAATTTGCGCCAGTGCAGTGGAGGCATAGTGTACCACCTCGCTGTCGTCGTCCATCCGGGCCTGCTGCAGCAGGTCGTAGTAACCTGCGGGGTCGTCCGTGAGCACCGAGAGGATGAGCTTCCGCTTCTGGGCGGGGCTGTTCACCAGCAGGGCCTCTTCCAGCGGGACGACGGTATCTTTCTCCTCGTTTTCCGCCACGAGGATATTTTTGTAGATTTCTTCGTTGATGCGCAGTTTCTCCAATGTCCGGTCGAGCAGCTGCCCGTCCGTGAGCCGGTGGGAGGTGTGGAGCAGCACCACGCACAAAGGCCCCCACACCGGCACCAGCAGCGCCACCGGGAGGAAATACCCCTCCACTTCCAGCGCCCGGGAGCGGGCCAGCAGCCAGAGGGCCCCGCACAGAGCCAGATGCAGCACCAAAAACAGCAGACCAAACCAGAATCCGCTCCCCATCTCACTACACCTCCTGTTTGGCGGCGCTCACCAGCCGCAGCTGCTCGTCCAGCGGCACGGAGATGACATGCAGACCTTTCTCTCCCATGCGCTTGGTCAGCAGGGGCAGGTTTGCTTCCTCCGCCTGATTCATCAGCAGGTAGATCGCGTTGTCCGAGCCCACGCCGGCCACATCGGTGCTGCGGATGGAGCGCTCCACCCGGGCGTTGAGGTCGGCCTGGTTCTTGAACTCGCCCGTCACCCGCAGCAGCAGGTGGTGGGCCATTTTATCTTCCTGCAAGGTGCAGGCGGATTCCAGCTTCCGCGCAAACACGGCAGGCCGCAGCAGGCAGGTACCGGGCAGATACCAGCTCTCCCGCACGGCGTTCTCGTACTCAAAGGCACGCACCAGCGCTGTTTCCACCAGCCCGCAGAGGATGCGGAAAAGGTTCTGGTAATAGAGAGTCATCTGCTCCTCGGTGGCCGTCCGCAGACCAATGAGCACCACGAGGGTGCCGTTCTGCCGCACGCCTGCCGCGTACATGGGCAGGCCGGGCCTGAGCTCCCGGTTCACCCACAGACCCTCCTGCTCAATGCCCCGGAGGACATCCAGCCGCCGGGCCACCTCGATGGAATGGGCCGGGGCAGGCTCCAGCCCGGCGCTGGCGGCGGTCAGGCGGGCAAAGGTGTGGTTTTGTTCCAGCCGGTAGATGGTCAGGCTGTGGTTTTCCAGCACGTCCTCCATCACCTGGACGGTCTTGCGGTAAATTTCCTGCGGCTGCAGCATATCCAGCTGCTGGGTCACGGTATAAATTTTGCCAAAACTGTCCCGGCGGCCTAAGATCTGGCGGCGGAACATCTGTTTGTCTTCCAAAGTATCCTGATACAGCCGCTGGGTGAACCGGAGCCGGCCGCGCAGGAGGTTGTTTTCCTCCCGCACAAAGCGGGCGGCCTCGGTGTTGCGCAGCTGCACATAGCCGCAGGAGGCGCCCACCACAAAGTAGACGATGAACGCCAGCCAGTTGGAGGGCTCATAGAACAGCAGCATCAGGGTTGTCCCCTGCCGCAGATACCCTGCCGCCAGCGAGACGGAGGCCAGCACGGCAGCCAGCACACCCGCGTTGAGGCCGTACACCGTGCCGATGAGCATGACGAACATCAGCCGGAAATCGATCATCTGGAACTGGGCGTCGGTGCCGGTGGCCCGTACCAGCACTTCCGAGAGGAGCCATGCGGCTAATATCTCCACGATGCGGAGCAGCCGGGTGCTCTGGCGGAGTTTGTCCATGGCGCGGTGGACGATGCTCTTTTTTTCGGTCTGGCGGGCCTGCCAGAGCTTGTAGATGGCGGGCAGGTCGTCCAGCAGACTGTACCGCTGGAACCAGCCGTACCGGCGGCGGACCGTGCGGTCGTCGGTGGGGTACGTCTGGAGGGTGTCGGCGCCGTAGCACACTTCCAGCCCGGGCTGCAGCTTTTGCAGCACCTCGCCCACCTGCCGCTGGGTGGCGTCGAACACCTGCGGCAGCAGGAACCGCTCCGGCTCCGGCGTCCAGGTATCAAACACCCGGGCGGTCAGGTCGGCCAGTTCCTCCATGCAGAGGGCAAGCAGGGGCTGGGCCGCCTGCTCATCCATCTGCACCGTGCCGGTGGGCATCTGCTCAAACAGGCGGGCAAACTGCTCCGTACCGCTCTCTGAGACGGCGTAGAGATAAGGCAGCCGGAACACCTTGACCTGAATTTTGCTGGTCTTGGCATAATGGAAGCAGAGCTCCTCCGCCGCGTTTGCCAGCAGCGATTTGCCGGAGGGGGGCGTCAGAGCGGCCATCGGGCCCGAAAAGTACAGCAGCTGCACTTCCCGCTCACGGCAGGCCTGCAGCACCCAGCGCAGCCGGTCCAGCTCGCCCTCCTGCTCGCCGTGGGGCAGCAGGTACTCTGAAAAATAGACGATGCGGTCAAACTGGTAGGTCTCGTTGATCTGGGCCAGCAGCTGCTTGCCGTCCAGGGTGACGGTCTTCACCCGGGTGTCCAGCAGTGCTTCGCTCTTGGTGTGGGTGGTCAGCACATGGTCGTCAGGGAACGCCGTCTCGATCCACTCCTGGGTCAGAAACGCCGTATAGCCTGTCAATAATATCTCCATCTTCTCTTCTCCTCGTCCGCTGTGTGGAGAGCGGGCTATTCAAAGACAAAAGTTTGTTTCTTGCAAAAAGAATTACTAGAAGAATTTTACCACTGCGGCAGTGGGATTTCAACTGCCAAACCCGGGCAGCCGGGCAGATTTTCCCCGTTGGCCGCTAGATGAAAAAATCCCCCTGAGCAAATGCTCAGAGGGATTTTTCATTTGGTGGAGGCGATGGGAGTCGAACCCATGTCCGAAAAGAGCTCAGCGCAGGTGTCTCCGGGTGCAGGCGATCTACAACATTCCCGCCGCGTCACGCCGATCGTCAGGCTAACGCTTTGGTAGCTTCATGAGTTCCTGCCGGTCCGCAAAGCTTAAGTCCGTTCAGGTGCTGTGTCTAAAGGACGCCCCGGCCCCACACGACACAAGAGTGGGCGGAACGCGCAGCACTCAGGCTGCGAGCAACTGATAATTATTGTTGTCAGTTAATTTTTTGGAGGAGTTTAGAGCAGGTCCCCCACTGCTACCCGCTGCCCAGGCCTCGCTCCCCCCGTCGAAACCTTTACGCCCCCATAAAAGTGCACCTTGCGATGCACGAAAAACAGGAGAAGTTCCGCTTCAGGGAAACCGTCTGAAACGATCAATAGTATTTGCCGTTGGATTTCATGGCGCGGTCGATGGAACGCTTGGCGTCGCGCTGGGCGGCGTCGGCACGCTTGTCGTAGAGCTTTTTGCCCTTGCAAAGGCCCAGTTCCATTTTTACGCGGCCATGTTTGAAATAGAGCGAAAGCGGCACCAGCGTGTATCCCTGCAGCTTGCACTGCTGGTGCAGCCGCCGGATCTCGTTTTTGTGTGCCAGAAGCCGCCGGACACGCAGAGGGTCCTGGTTGAAGATGTTGCCGTGGTCGTAGGGCGTGATGTGCATGCCCTTGACCAGCAGTTCGCCGTCCTCAATGTCCACCCAGCTGTCCTTCAGGTTGACCCCGCCGGCCCGCAGGCTTTTGACCTCGGTGCCCTTGAGCTCAACGCCGGTCTCCAGCGCTTCCAGAACGAAATACTCGTGGCGCGCTTCGCGGTTGGTGGCGATGGTTTTGGTCGCCGGGCGCTCCTTGGTGGGTGCCATGCTGCGCGCCTCCTTTCTCCGTTCAGTTCGTTGTATTAGTATACCATTTTTTTGTACTTTTGCAAGGGGCATCTTTGAAGAAACTGTAAATTATTGCACTCTGACCGGCCGCGGACCGGTCACCCTTGACCTTCCCCCTTGTGGAAGGTATATTCTAAGGGCAGAGGGGCGCACTGCCCCGGACAAAGGAGGGCACTTTATGCTCAACATCGAACATCTAACCAAGACCTACGGCGGCAAGGCGGCCGTGCAGGACCTCAGCCTGCACATCCGCCCCGGCGAGATCTGCGCATTCATCGGCCACAACGGCGCGGGCAAGACCACCACACTCAAGTGCTGCTGCGGCATCCAGCAGTTCGACAGCGGCCGCATTACGGTGGACGGCATCTCGGTGCAGGATGACCCGCTGGAATGCAAGCGGCGGCTGGCCTATCTGCCGGACAACCCGGATCTGTACGAATACATGACCGGCATCCAGTACCTGAACTTCATCGCGGATATCTTTGCCGTGGGGGCACGGGAGCGTGCCGAACGCATCCGGTCCTACGGCGACCAGTTCGACCTCACGCAGGACCTGGCCCAGCCCATCAGCGCATACTCCCACGGCATGAAGCAGAAGCTGGCCATCATTTCGGCCCTGCTCCACGAGCCGAAGCTCATCCTCATGGACGAGCCTTTCGTGGGGCTGGACCCGCTGGCGGCGCACCAGCTCAAGACCCTGATGCGCCGCTTCTGCGACGGCGGCGGGGCCATCTTCTTCTCGACTCATGTGCTGGAGGTGGCCGAAAAGCTCTGCGACCGGGTGGCCATCATCCGGGCCGGGCGGCTGGTGCGGGCCGGTTCCATGGACGAGGTGCGCGGCGATGACAGTCTGGAAGAGGTCTTTCTGGAACTGGAAGGCACGGAGGCGCAGGCATGATGATCCGTGCATTGCTCCGCAAGCAACTGCGGGAGCTGGGCGCGGCCTTTCTCCGCAGCAGCAAGACCGGCAAAGCGCGGTCCCGGGCATCGGCCATGGGGTATGCGCTGCTGTTTGCCGTGCTGGTGGTGGTGCTCATGCTCTGCTTTGCAGGCATGGCCCTGCCGCTGGCTTCGGTGCTGCTCCCGGCCGGGCTGGACTGGCTGTATTTTGCCTCTATGGGGCTCACGGCGCTGCTGGTGAGCGTGCTGGCCAGCGCCTTTACCAGCTATTCCGGCCTGTTCCAGAGCCGGGACAACGAACTGCTGCTCTCACTGCCCATCCCGCCGGCGGTCATTTTCGGGGTGCGGGTGAGCACCGTTTATCTGGCCTGCCTGATCTACCTGCTCATGGCGTGGGTCCCGGCGGTGGTGTGTTACGGCCTGCTGGCAGCCCATCCGCTGGCCGGGGTGCTGTGCAGCATCCCCATGGCACTGGTGCTGGCCGGAGCGGCCTGCATTCTGGCGGTATTGCTGGGCTGGGCCGTGGCGCTGGCCAATGACCGCGCCCGGCACAAAAGTCTGGTCACCGTGGTGTGCTCGCTGGTGTTTTTTGCGCTGTATTATGCGGGTTTTCTGCGGGTGCAGGAGATGCTGGACGATCTGCTGGCCGATGCCGCACAGTCGGGTGCGGCGCTTGTCCGTGCAGCCTGGCCGCTGCGGCTGCTGGGCGGCGCGGCGGCAGGGGAGCTCCCGGCGCTGGTCGGCCTCGTGCTGGGCACAGTGCTGTGCTTTGCAGTCTTTTGCAAGCTGCTGGAAAAGCCCTACCTGCGCCGCATGACGGCCCGGAAGGGTACGGCCCGCACGGCATACCATGCGCGAAAAACACGCCCCGTCAGCCTGCGGCAGGCTCTGCTGCGCCGGGAACTGCTGCATCTGGGGTCCAGCTCGGCCTATATGCTCAACAGCGCCATGGGCACGCTGGGCCTGCTGGTGCTGGGCGGCGTGTCCCTGTGGAAGGCGGACCTCTTTGCCCGGTTTGCGCAGGCCTTGCCGGAAGGGGTCCCGGTGCTGGTGTGCTGTGCCGTGTGTGCGGTGTCGGCAGCCAACTTCCTGACCACGCCCTCCGTCTCGCTGGAAGGCCGGACGGTCTGGCTCCTGCAAAGCCTGCCCATCCCGTCTTGGCAGGCCCTGTGTGCCAAGCTGGAACTGCATCTACTGCTGACCGGCGTCCCGGCGGCATTGTGCCTTGTGTGCATGCAGGCGGCGGTGCAGATGCCGCCGGTGTATTTCTGCCTGACCCTGCTGGAAGCAGAGCTGTTCGTGCTGCTCAGCGCAGAAATGGGCCTTGCACTGGGGCTTGTGCTGCCCAACCTGCATTGGACGAGTGAGGCCGCAGTGATCAAAATGAGTGGCTGTACCTTGCTGTCCATGGCGGCCAATCTCGTTGCTGTGCTGGTGCTGACCCTTGCGCAGACCAATCTGCTGAAGATCCTTCCGCTTCCGGCGGTCATGGCGGCGGCCCTTGTGCTGCTGGCGGGTGCGGACGGGCTGCTGGGGCACTGGCTGAAAACCAGAGGAGCCAGACGCCTTGCAGAACTTTCCTGAAAAACCATAAAACAAAGCAGCGGCCTGCTCTCCCAAAACGGGGGAACAGGCCGCTGCTGTTTGTGCGGGAGGGGCTTACTGGATGCCGGTGACCTTGTAGTCCTGATCCTCGACGGTCTTCTTCAGCACATCGTCGGAAACTTCGGCGCTCAGGGTGACAACGGCGGTGCCGGCCTCGTGGCTCACCACAGCCTCGGTCACTTCGGGCAGGGCCTCCAGCGCCTTCTTCACACGGGCCTCACAGTGGCCGCACATCATACCTTCTACATGCAGAGTCTTTTTCATGGTCATATCCTCCTTGATGGTTCTCTCTTTATCCTCAACCGCTGCGGGCTGCGTGAGGGCAGCGGGCAGGGCAGAAGCGTTTTTCAGCGGGTGGTCGTGTTTGGTGCTGTGCAGATCGAACAGATTCAGCCGCAGGGCGTTGCTCACCACGCAGAAGCTGGACAGGCTCATGGCCGCTGCGCCGAACATGGGGTTCAGCGTCAGGCCGAAGGGGATGAACGCACCGGCTGCCAGCGGAATGCCGATGGTGTTGTAGAGGAAGGCCCAGAACAGGTTCTCGTGGATGTTGCGCAGGGTGGCGCGGCTCAAGCGGATGGCGGCGGGCACATCCGAGAGCCTGGAATTCATCAACACCACATCGGCGGCGTCGATGGCCACATCGGTACCGGCGCCAATGGCGATGCCGGTGTCGGCGCGGGTCAAGGCGGGGGCGTCGTTGATGCCGTCACCCACCATGGCTACCTTGCCGGCGGCCTGCAGCTGGCGGATCACGGCCTCCTTGCCGTCCGGCAGCACCCCGGCGATCACGGCGTCCACACCGGCCTGCTTGCCGATGGCGTCAGCCGTGCGCTGGTTGTCGCCGGTGAGCATGACCACTTTGATGCCCATGGCCTGCAGCTCCCGGATGGCCCGGGGGCTGTCCTCCTTGATGGTGTCGGCCACCGCGATGACACCCAGCAGACGGCCTGCGCCGCCAAAGAACAACGGGGTCTTACCCTGCGCCGAGAGCTCGGCTGCTGCCTGTGCCAGCTCGGCCGGGACGGTGACCTTGGTGCCGGTAAAGGCTGCGTTGCCGCCAAAGATCTCCTTGCCGTCCAGCTTGGCGCTCAGGCCGTTGCCGGGCAGAGCTGCAAAGTCGGTCACCTCCGGGGCGTCCAGCTGCTGTGCCTCGGCATAAGCCAGCACAGCGCGGGCCAGCGGGTGCTCGCTCTTGCATTCCAGCGCGGCGGCCAGGGTCAGCAGTTCGGTTTCAGTCACGCCGTCGGCGGGCAGGATGTCGGTGACCTTCGGCTCACCGCTGGTGATGGTGCCGGTCTTGTCCAGCGCCACGATCTGGGTGCGGCCGGCAGCTTCCAGCGAAGCGGCAGTCTTGAACAGAATGCCGTTTTTGGCGCCCATGCCGTTGCCCACCATGATGGCCACCGGCGTGGCAAGGCCCAGAGCACAGGGGCAGCTGATGACCAGCACCGAGATGCCTCGGGCCAGCGCATAGCCCAGTTCATGGCCCAGAAGCAGCCAGACCACGGTGGTGACCACTGCAATGCTGATGACCGCCGGCACAAAGAAGCCGGACACGGTGTCGGCTACCTTGGCGATGGGAGCCTTGGTGGCGGCGGCATCGCTCACCATCCGGATGATCTGGGCCAGGGTGGTGTCCTCACCCACGCGGGTGGCTTCGCACCGCAGGAAGCCGGACTGGTTGGCCGTGGCGGCGCTCACCTTGTCCCCGGCGGCCTTGTCCACCGGGATGCTCTCGCCGGTCAGGGCGCTTTCGTTCACGGCGCTGCTGCCTTCCAGCACGACGCCGTCCACCGGGATGTTCTCACCGGGGCGTACCACAAAGATGTCGCCCTTCTGTACCTGCTCGATGGGGACGGTCACCTCGGCACCGTCCCGCAGCAGGGTGGCCGTTTTGGGGGCCAGCTTCATCAGGCTCTTCAGCGCATCGGTGGTCTTGCCCTTGGAGCGGGCCTCCAGCATCTTGCCCACCGTGATCAGGGTCAGGATCATAGCCGCCGACTCAAAGTAGAACTCCATCATATAGTGCATGACCAGCTCGTCGTTGCCGTCCACCTGTGCGCGGGTCATGGCAAACAGGGCGTAGGTGCTCCACACAAAACTGGCCATGGAGCCCATGGCCACCAGCGTGTCCATGTTGGGGGAGCCGTGGATCAGCCCCTTGAAGCCGTTGATGAAGAACTTCTGGTTGATCACCATCACGATGCCCGCCAGCAGCAGCTGGACAAGGCCCATGGCAACATGGTTGCCGTCAAACCAGTGAGGCAGGGGCCAGCCCCACATCATGTGGCCCATGGAAAAGTACATCAGTACCAGCAGAAAGCCCAGCGAAGCAATCAGCCGCCGCTTGAGCTTGGGCGTCTCGTGGTCGGCCAGCGCGTCCAGGTCGGCGCTGGGGGAACTGGCGGCGGCAGCACCGGCCGCCTTGGGGCTGGCACCGTAACCGGCTTCCTGCACGGCCTGAATGATCGCCGCGCTGGATGCAGTGCCCTCTACGCCCATGGAGTTGGTCAGCAGGCTCACCGAACAGCTGGTCACACCCGGTACCTTTTTTACGGCCTTTTCCACCCGGGCAGAGCAGGCCGCGCAGCTCATACCCGTTACACTGTATTGTTCCATCGTATTCACTCCTGATAAGTCCAGTATGTCCGCCGCAGGGTCACTTCATGAGCCGGGGCAGCAGCTTGATCAGCTCGTCCAGCTTTTCGTTGCTGCCGGCACGCAGGTCATCGGCCACACAGGTGCTCATGTGCTGGGCCAGCAGCTCCTTGGCAAAGCTGTTCAGCGCCGAGTTCACCGCTGCCACCTGTACCAGAATATCCACACAGTAGGCGTCCTTTTCCAGCATGCCGCGCACGCCGCGCACCTGCCCTTCGATGCGGCTCAGCCGGTTGACCAGTGCTTTGTATTCCTCCGGGCTGCGGTCCTTGTGGCGGCAGCAGGAGGGGACAGCGTCCGGTACATCGGCGGGGGAAACCGCGTCCGCCGCAGGCTCTTCGGTGCTGCAGCAACAGCATGGCTTTTTTTCGGTGGATTCCATGATGCAGGCTCCTTTCACAAACCCCTTGGGGGTATCTTTTGCTTCCAGCAGGAGTATACCACACCATATCCGACAAATCAAGTAGGAATTTGAAATAAAAGAAAAAAGAGGGAAAACCCGCAGGCTTTCCCTCACACAGAACCGTGATAAAGTTACTTTTCCAGAATGCGCGGAGCAAACAGGCTCCACATCTTGCCCCACCAGTACCAGTCGTGGGACACATCACCGCCCCACAGTTCCAGATGGGCGGGCAGGCCCTGGGCCTGCAGCACATCGGCCAGTGCCTGGGTGTCGGCCTTGGCGTCATCCTCGTAGGCACCCTGACCGGCGCAGAGGATGAGGCTGTTTTCCTCGGCCTTGGCCAGTGCCAGCTTGTTGGCGATGCCGTTCTCCTGCAGGTACAGCAGGGGAGAACAGCGCAGCACCAGATCGTCGTTCTCGACACCCCAGAAGCGGCTCAGGTCGTAGATGCCGCCCATGCCCACAGCACCGGCAAACAGGGTGGGGCGGCGCAGACGGCAGTTCACGGCCTGATAGGCGCCCAGATCCACACCGGCGCACCAGATCTTGGTGCCCTTCTCGGCCTTGTTCAGGGTCAGGATGCGGGGAGCCAGCTCGGCAGTCAGGTAAACAAAATACTTCTCCTGTGCCTCGGCCCGGCGGCGCAGCGGCAGATCCCCGTTCAGCACACCTTCGCCGTCCACGCTGTCGGCGCAGAACAGCTGGATCTTGCCCTCGTTCAGCAGCTGGGCAATGGCGTCCGGCATGCCGTTGTTCTCCCAGTCGAAAAAGCGGCCGCCGCGGGCGGGCAGAGCCAGCACCGGCACACCGGCGCTGCCATATACCTTAAACTCCATCTCGCGGTTCAGCACACTGCTCCACTCTTTGTAATAGGTACCCTGCATCATAATCAATCAAGCACTCCTTTTTTATCATGATCCGGCCCCGGCGCACAGTCGCTGCACGTCCAGCCGGCAGTAGCGTTTCAGGATAAATCAGACAAACTGGTTGCGCTGTGCGTCGTACTCGTAGCCGACGGCACGCAGCTTTGCACACAGATCAGTCTTGTCGGCGTCCAGATCTTCGCACAAAGCATCGAGGTTTTTGAAATAATCCCGGAGTTTGAGGTTCACCACGCTCAGCAGCATGATGGGATCGGTGGGAAGAGCCATGCGTTCATCTCCTTTAAGGCAACAAAAAAAGCCGGCCACTCGACAAAGTGACCGGCCACATACACCAAATTAGACAGCGCGGGTAACTTTGCCAGCGCGCAGGCAACGGGAGCATGCGTAGACATACTTGGGGGAGCCATCCACGACCGCCTTGACACGACGGACATTCGGCTTCCAGGTACGGTTGGAACGGC
>OIXA01002063.1_pt1 | contig 23887 bp, 15 predicted proteins | sample 1587721 | NCBI WGS metagenome assembly OIXA01 (sample SAMEA3888900, study PRJEB22519) | human gut metagenome | biome: human gut; feature: human-associated habitat; material: faeces | place: Denmark | collected 2013
GTTTAGGAGGAGATAGATATGGCAAGAATTAAAGGCGGTATGAACGCTAAGAGAAAGCACAACAAAGTGTTAAAGCTGGCAAAGGGTTACAGAGGAGCCAGATCTAAGCAGTATAGAGTAGCAAAGCAGTCTGTTATGAGAGCATTAACAAGCTCTTACGCAGGAAGAAAGCAGAGAAAGAGACAGTTCAGACAGCTGTGGATCGCTCGTATCAACGCAGCAGCTAGAATGAACGGTCTGTCTTACAGCAAGTTTATGTATGGTTTAAAGAGCGCTGACATCCAGTTAGACAGAAAGATTCTGGCTGATATGGCTGTTAATGATCCAGCTGGATTTGCAAAGCTGGCTGAGACTGCAAAGAGCAAGCTTGCTTAATTAGCAGTTGATCAAACCGCATATTGTGTATAAAAATTCAGGGAGAGCTTTGGCTCTCCCTTTTTGTGATGCTTTTGTGAAAATTACTTACTTTTCGCTCGTTTTTTTATATTATTTGTGGAATATGAAAGGTTGATTTCAAATCCAAAGCTATGATATACTTCTATTGAATATACTTACAATTCACGCGTTTTGTGAAGGGTAATTACAAATCAAAGGAGAATGATATGAGCGTCAGAAGAATCTTCGCGGAGAAGAAGGAACCTTATGCAGTAAAAGCACAGGAGCTTATGGAAGAGATGAGCAGCTATCTTGACATTCACGATGCCAAGAAGGTGCGTGTGCTGATCCGTTATGATGTTGAAAACCTTTCGGATGAGACTTATGAAAAGAGTAAGGGAACTATTTTTTCGGAGCCGCCGGTCGATGATCTTTATGAGGGCACCTTCCCTCATGAGAAGGATGATATTATTTTTTCAGTAGAGTATCTTCCGGGACAGTTTGATCAGAGAGCAGACTCGGCAGAGCAGTGTGTAAAGCTGTTAAAGGAAGATGAACAGCCGATTATCCGTTCAGCAACCACATATGTGATCAGCGGTGCACTTACAAGTGAGGAAGTTGCTAAGCTGAAGAATCACTGTATTAACCCAGTTGATTCAAGAGAAGCATCGGAGGAAATTCCGCAGACACTGAACATGGTACATCCAGAGCCAGAAGATGTAAAAATTCTGGAAGGCTTTTCCAAGATGAATGAGAAGGATCTGAAGGCGCTCTATGATTCCTTTGGTCTTGCTATGACCTTTAAGGATTTCCTTCACATCCAGAAGTATTTCCACGATGAGGAAAAGCGTGATCCGTCCATGACTGAAATTCGTGTACTTGATACATACTGGTCTGATCATTGCCGTCATACAACCTTCCAGACAGAGTTAAAGAACGTTACATTTGAGGAAGGATATTATCGTCCGGTAATCGAGAAGACATACGATGAGTATGAGACTGCTCATAAAACATTGTTTGAAGGCAGAAATGACAAATTTATCAGTCTGATGGATCTGGCTCTTATGGGTATGCGTCAGTTGAAGAAGCAGGGAAAGCTTCAGGATCAGGAAGAAAGTGATGAGATCAATGCATGTTCTATCGTAGTACCTATTAAGGTAGACGGCAAGGAAGAAGAGTGGCTGATCAACTTTAAGAATGAGACACATAACCATCCTACTGAGATTGAGCCATTTGGAGGCGCTGCAACATGTCTTGGTGGTGCAATCCGTGACCCGCTGTCAGGTCGTACCTATGTTTATCAGGCAATGCGTGTGACTGGTGCTGCAGACCCGACACGTCCTCTTTCTGAGACACTTCCTGGAAAACTTCCTCAGAAGAAGCTTGTTCGTACAGCAGCAGCTGGTTATAGCTCTTATGGAAATCAGATTGGTCTTGCAACTGGTTATGTAAAGGAAATTTATCATCCGGATTATGTGGCAAAGAGAATGGAAATCGGTGCCGTTATGGCAGCAGCGCCAAGAAGTGCCGTAAAGAGAGAAACCTCTGATCCGGGCGATATTATTATCTTACTCGGCGGACGTACAGGACGTGACGGCTGCGGCGGTGCAACCGGTTCTTCAAAGGTGCATACAACAGAATCCATTGAAACCTGCGGTGCAGAAGTACAAAAGGGTAATGCACCGACAGAGCGTAAGATGCAGAGATTATTCAGAAGACCGGAAGTTACAAAGCTGATTAAGAAGTGTAACGACTTTGGTGCAGGCGGTGTATCCGTTGCAATCGGTGAACTTGCAGACGGTTTACGCGTATCCTTAGATAAAGTGCCAAAGAAATATGAAGGTCTTGACGGAACAGAACTTGCAATTTCCGAATCACAGGAGAGAATGGCGGTTGTCATTGATCCGGCAGATGTAGAAGCATTTTTAGCATATGCCGCAGAAGAAAACTTAGAAGCAGTAGAAGTTGCGGTTGTAACAAAAGAGCCTAGACTGGTGCTTGAGTGGAGAGGCAGGGAAATTGTCAACATTTCAAGAGCATTTCTGGATACCAACGGTGCACATCAGGAAACTTCTGTATTGGTTGACATTCCGGAGAAGGAAGACTGTGTCTTAAATGCAGGCAAGGTTGAAGATGTAAGAGGTAAGTGGTTAAAGGTTCTTTCAGACTTAAATGAGTGTTCACAGAAAGGTCTGGTAGAACGTTTCGATGGCTCTATCGGCGCCGGTTCGGTACTCATGCCTTACGGCGGTAAGTATCAGCTGACCGAAACACAGGCAATGGTTGCAAAACTCCCTGTATTAAAGGGTAAGTGCGATACTGTAACGATGATGGCATATGGATTTGATCCATATCTGTCAAAGTGGAGTCCATACCATGGTGCGGTTTATGCAGTTATTGATTCTGTTGCAAAGATTGTGGCAGCAGGCGGTGATTACAGCAAGATCCGTTTTACGTTCCAGGAATACTTCAGAAGAATGACAGAAGACCCGTCACGCTGGAGCCAGCCGTTTGCAGCACTGTTAGGTGCTTATGAAGCACAGTTAGGCTTCGGACTTCCGTCAATCGGCGGTAAGGACAGTATGTCAGGAACATTTGAAGATATTGATGTTCCACCGACACTCTGCTCATTTGCAGTTGATGTAGCAAAGGAAAGCGACATTATTACACCGGAATTAAAGACAGCAGGAAATGTATTGGTACGGTTTGATATTACAAAGAATGAATATGATTTACCGGATTTTGAACAGGTAAAGGCTTTATATGCGGCTGTTCATGAACTCATTGTAAAGAAAGCAGTGGTTTCTGCTTATGTATGCGATGCAAACGGTCTGATTCCTGCACTTTCAAAGATGGCATTCGGTAATATGAAAGGCTTTGCGTTAAATAATGATCTCAAGGAAGAACAGTTATTTGCACCGGCTTACGGCTGTATTGTGGCAGAAGTAGAAAAGAGCCGTTTATCAGAAATTACAGTACCGTATACAACGGTTGGTACAGTAACAGATGAAGCAAAGTTTACTTATAAAGAAGTGGCAATTAATGCAGAAGAAGCATTAAGCGTATGGAAAGAACCGCTTGAAAATGTATTCCCGACAAAGGTTTCAAAGGATGAAACACCGGTTGAAAGTAAGCTCTACAAGGCAGACAGTGTTTATGTATGCAAGAATAAAGTAGCAAAGCCGACTGTATTTATTCCGGTATTTCCGGGTACAAACTGCGAATACGACAGCACAAAGGCATTTGAACGTGCAGGCGCAGATGTCATCGTAAAGGTATTTAAGAACCTTTCTGCACAGGGAATCAGAGAATCTGTGGATGAATTTGAAAAGGCAATCAACCAGTCACAGATTATCATGTTCCCGGGAGGATTCTCCGCAGGTGATGAACCGGACGGTTCTGCGAAGTTCTTTGCAACGGCATTCCGTAACGCAAAGATGAAGGAAGCTGTTGAAAGACTGTTAAATGAAAGAGATGGTCTTGCACTGGGTATCTGTAACGGTTTCCAGGCATTAATCAAGCTGGGACTTGTGCCAAACGGCTCCATTACCGGACAGAACGACCAGTCACCGACACTGACATTTAACACCATCAACCGCCATATCTCAAAAATGGTTTACACAAAGGTTGTATCCAATAAGAGCCCATGGCTTGCAAAGGCTGAATTAGGCGGTGTATATACAAACCCTGCTTCACACGGCGAAGGTCGTTTTGTAGCACCGAAGGAATGGTTAGATAAGCTGTTTGAAAACGGACAGGTAGCAACACAGTACTGTGATCTGGCAGGAAATGTTTCTATGGACGAAGAATGGAATGTCAACGGTTCTTATATGGCGATTGAAGGTATTACAAGCCCTGACGGAAGATGCCTTGGTAAAATGGCACATTCCGAAAGACGCGGTGATTCCGTTGCAATCAATATCTACGGCGAACAGGATTTGAAGATATTTGAATCCGGCGTGGAATATTTTAAGTAAAATTCGTTTTTGTCTAAGAAAGAATGAAATAAAAGGTTGAAAACCTTGCAGAAGGGAAAATCTTCTGCAAGGTTTTCTTTTTTGTAAGGGAATTGTCACGTTCCTGTGATAAGATAAACATATAAAAACAGGGGAAGGGCAGGTGACGTGCAATGCAGATTCTTCAAAATGTGTTACACAGTCTGACAAAAAGAAAGAAACAGGCGGGAAAGGTAACGGTTACAGCGGCGGTTGCGGCAGTTTTCATAGCGGTTATCGTGGTAAGTGCAAAAGGCATTTTAAGTTATCAGAAAGCGGTGACCAAGAAAACATTTGGCGGCTGGTTTATAATGGAAAACAGCAGTAACGGAACGCAGTCGGAGGAATTAAAGACACATCCGTATCTGGCAGGAAGCGGAAAAGCTGTGAATACGGCAGTATACAGTGTCTCCGAATTGTCGTCAACAGAGATAAAAATAGGTTATATGGACAGTATGGCGGCACAGCTGGCATCACTTACACTGTTGAAAGGGGCAATGCCGCAGAATAATGATGAAATTGCAGTAGAGCGGCATACATTGGAAACACTTGGATATTCTGAAGAATTGGGGCAGACAATAACTGTTTCCTATCCTGATAAAAACAATAAGACCAGTATTTTTGAGAAGCAGCTGACAGTCAGGGAATATACGCTGACAGGCGTACTGGAGGATTATGCGGCATACTGGGACAGCGGAAGTTATATGCCGGTCATGCTTGTTACGCAGATAGAGGCGGAAAACTATGCGCAGACGGAATCGGTTACAACGCTTTACGCACTTAATGAAGATATCCATACAGCGGATTACAGGCAGATATATCAGGGCATGTATAAGGCATCAACCGCAGATACAAAATTGATTTATAACAGTAAGACATATGACAGTCATGAAACGGATTTCGGGAAAATGAGTTTCTATGCGGGCTGTTTCGCACTGGCAGCGGGAATTTTTGTTACGGCGGCAGTTTTGTGGACATATCAGCGGGAGCGCAGAACAGCTTACCGGCAGTTTGAGAGAATGGGCATGACACGTTTTTGCCGGGCATGGTACCAGCTTACAGAACTGTGTGTGTTGATTGTACCGGCGGCGGTTGTCGGAACGGCAGCAGGCATTGGAATCGTGTGGCTGATTCTGTGGATTTTGTTACAGCGGCAGAATGCACAGGCACAGCTTACGCTGACTGCCTTTGGCAGTGTGGCGGCATGGACGGCGGTTTTTTGTGTGATAACGGCTTTGTGGGGACTGTATGCGGCGCAAAGAGTGGACAGGGAAAAGCAGAAAAAGAAGCTGTCCGTGTGGACAATGCGGTACGGACAGCATGTTATAAAAGCGGGATTTACGGGTATTGTTGTGCTTGCGGTGCTTGTCTGCACACAAAAAATGTCGGCGGTACAGAAAGCATACACCCATGAAAAAAGACAGCCGGATTTAATAATTACACCGGACGGTATTATCGATGAAGGAAATTCAGATACAGCAAGTGAAAGCAGCGGCACAACATCTTCCGAGACGGTACTGGACGGGGAGAAGGTAATGATGGATTACAAATATGATACGGGGAAAATGCGTGTAATTCATGGCCTGCCGCAGTCACTGACGGCATATATCGGACAGATGTCCGGGATTGACAAAACAGATACCGCATTGGTGCAGAACTGGATGGTTCTGTATTATAAGACTAAAAATGATACTGAATTTTATAAGCAGTACATCGAAGAAAACGGTCTGGAAAATTTTTTAAACAAGGGTGTTATGAAGTATGAAATGCCGGCATACAGCGGAACACGTACAATGACACATTTTGTTTTTAGTAAATTTAACGGAACGCGCAGTCTGGATTATTATGTGGCGGAAAACAGGGCAGTTTATGAGGAGCTGGAAGATTATATCGATGAAGAATACAGAGATTATGAAGCCTTTGAACGTGGAGAGCAGGCTGTACTGGTGATTCAGAAAGGGGCTGCCGGGGAATATGTGGACACCTGTAAGGCAGGTGATACACTATCGTCATCTTTGGACTACTTTTATTGGATGAATAATAACCACTCAAGTTATGCTGTATCGGAATTGTATCAGGAATACGCGGATTATATGCAGAAAATGCGTTTTTCAACAGCAGAGTTTGATGCGGCAGAAGAAATCCTGTCAGATATGGATGACAAGCAGGAAGATGAAATCAGACAGGAAATTCAGGAACTTCCGGAAACGTTACAGGGAAAAATTTTATATAGATACCGTGCCGGTAAAAATATATATAAATCAGAAAATCCGGTGACAGTGGCAGCAGTTGTCTATCTGGATGAAGAAAACGAAACGGCATTTTATGAGAAGTTTCCTATATTAAAGGAAATGAATGCACAGGAATACTGGATTATGCCGGAAAGTGTCGTTTATAATCGTTATCAGTTGTCTGCTAAAAGAATGTGTACGGTCATGGAAAAAGAATATGACCCGGAGCAGTATCGGGATTTAGGTCAGAATGTGATGACGGTATCCTACGGATTATCGGCATTGTATCAGGCAACAGATGAGGTGTTAAGAGCATATCTGGATTCCTACGGCTATTCTTATGCGAGCCATTTTGAAGAAAACAACGTGTACAGGATACAATATCTCAATCAATTGTTTTTCTATGGTATTACAATCGCCGGGATTCTTTTACTGTATGGATTGATTCTGGTGGTATGGAGTCTGTTTTATCTGCAGGAGCAGAAAAAGAGGATACGTCTTTTAATGGAACTTGGAATGGAGCGGAGTGCCATTTATACAGATGAAATGCAAAACTGTAGTCTGGCAACGGTGCCGGGGGCCGTCATGGCAGGCATTTTGTTTTATGCAGCAGGGACAGTGCAGGGCGGACCGGCGCTTGGAAGCTTACAGACCGCGGGAATTGTTGCGGCAGTTGCCGGTACAGGATTGTTGCTAACGGCGCTGATTTATGTCAGAATAGGGAAAAGCAGTCAGACAGGAGCAGATAAATGGAACAGGATACAAAAATAAAAATACTTGTCGTAGAAGATGACATTTCATTAAAGGATAGTCTGGTACGGCTGTTACAGAACAGGGATTTTTTGGTACAGGCAGTTGAAAATAAACAGCAGGCGGTGGAGCAGATAAAGAGCGGACAGCAGTATGACATTTATCTGCTGGATGTGTGGCTGCCGGACGGCAATGGGTTTGATATCTGTCATGAAATCCGGAAAATTTCACAGGCGATTGTGATGTTTCTGACTTCATGTGATGACGAGGAAAGTATCACAAAGGGACTGGATATCGGCGGAGATGATTACATTACAAAGCCGTTTCGGGTCGCGGAGCTGATTTCAAGGATTCATGCAAACCTGCGCAGGCTGACAGTACAGGTTATACCGGAAGTATCAAAAATATCCGCAGCGGATTTGTCCACGCTGCCGCAGGGATACAACCGGCGGAAAATTTTAGCCAGCGGCGATATCAGGGCGGATTTTGAAAGAGCGGAAATATTTAAGGACGGACAGCTGTTAAAGCTGACACCGTTAGAAGCACAGCTGTTAGAAATTTTTTTAAGAAATCCCGAAATTATTATTAAAAGAGGACAGTTCTTAGAAAAGCTGTGGGACGGACACGGAAACTTTGTAGAAGATAATACACTAACTGTTTCGGTGAGCCGGTTAAAAAATAAACTGGGCATGTATACAGAGGGAAAACAACAATATATAGAAACAATCCGGGGATATGGCTACCGGTGGAATTTGAGGTGTGTAATCAGTGAAGAAGAAAGCGGCGGGACGGACGAAAAATCAATTTGGTAAAAATGAAGTGAGAAAGCGTGCAGCAGTCATGAATCTGACATGGCTTGTAGTATGGCTTTTAAGCTTTGCGGGAATGGCGGTGTTTTATGAATTAAAATGTCAGGCGGTGATTGGCGCGGTCTATCAAAGCAATCCGTCCGCGGGCATATTAGTCACCAATCATATGTTTATGGCAAAGATAAATTATGAAAATCTCATTTCTGCGGCATCGGCGGTTTATGAAAGCGGTTACACGGAACAGGGAATTTTGTGGCTGACATGGTATGCGGGCGGAAAGGGATTTCTGATTGCAGGTATTGTTATACTGGCTGTTATGGGGCTTCTTTCATGGCGGTATGTAAAAAAGATTGGCGGCAGTGACGTTTATGCGCTGTTGGAAAGTGATAAAGTGCAGATAAAAAAATGCCGTGAGGAATTGGAAGCAGCACTGCGGTATACCAAAAGAAAAGAAGAACAAGTACAGAAATTCACAGAAAATATCGCACACCAGATTAAGACACCGCTTGCGGGATTAAGTCTGTTACTTGATGTTATCCGGGAAGAAATTCCGCAGGAACAGACGATACAAAATGACATTGCGCAGTGCTTTTTACATGTGGAAAGAATCAAGGAATTTATCCGTCAGTTACTTACAATCAGCCGCATTGAAGCCGGAAAGGTGCGTTTTATAAAAGAGCCGGTCAGCATTTCAGGTCTGTTTGAAAATGTCAGACAGGCAGTACAGACAGACTGTAAACTGACCTTTGACTGTGCGGATAAGGACGCACAGATTTATGCAGACGGACAGTGGATTACGGAAGCATTGATTAATCTTGTGGAAAATGCCTGCCGTGCGGCACGGGCAGCACAACAGATGCAAGAACAGCCGGAGGTAAAAATAGTTGCAGTGGTGCATGCGGATAAGTGTGTTATTAAGGTAGTGGATAACGGAAACGGATTTGTGGACGGCGACACGGCACATTTATTTGACAGGTTTGAAACGCAGGGAGATTACGCATCGTTTCAGACAGGTATCGGCTTGAATCTTTCCAGGCTTGTGGTTGAAGCACACAGCGGGACGATACAGGCATATAACAGACAAGACGGGCAGGGCGCGGTTTTCAGGGTGGTACTGCCGCAGTTTGCATTAAAGCAGGGTAAAATCTAGTACCTGCGGAAAAGAGGAAATTATGGGAGAAATTTTACGGGCAGAAAATATTTCAAAGACCTATCAGGCGGGGCGTGTTGTCGTAAAGGCACTAAACCGGTGCAGTTTTTCGGTAGAGCGTGGAGAATTTGTGGCGGTTGTCGGAAGAAGCGGTTCAGGAAAGTCTACCTTGCTTCGGATACTGGCGAGTTTTGATAAACCGGATGAAGGAAAGGTTTATGTGGAAGGTGAAGAAATTTCGGGGCTGAAGGGGAAAAAGCTGGCACAGTTCCGGCAGGAAAAAATCGGGTTTATTTATCAGGACTACAGTCTTTTTCCGGAATATACGGCATATGAAAATGTACTGCTTCCGCTAAAGATTGCACACCAGGCGGTGGATAAGGAGCAGCTGGAGCGGCTCTTTGAAGAACTGGGAATTACGGACTGCAGGGAGCGGTATCCCGATGAAATGTCCGGCGGACAAAAACAGCGTGTGGCAATTGCAAGGGCGCTGGTTACAAGACCGGCGGTGCTTCTTGCCGATGAACCGACAGGAAATTTAGATGCAGAAAATGCAGAAAGCGTGGCGGCGATTTTATCAAGAGCGTCTATGCGGTACGGACAGACGATTGTCATGGTTACGCATGACAGGCAGATGGCAGATTATGCCGACAGAATACTTTCTATGGAAAATATTGTGGCGTGCATGAAATGATTGCATTTGACGGTATGGGTGTGTATAATGAAAATGTACAGCAATATATAGTAAATAATGGATATGCTATAAATGCATAGGCAATTGTTAAGAATCATTTGTAGATTTTTTACTTTTGCGGAAGAAAACAAGGATGTAAGGAGGACAAGCGATGAGGGGTCATATGAAAAAATGTATCAGAAAAGCCGCCGCTGCGGTATTAAGTGCAGCACTTCTGGTTACATCGGAAAGTCCCGCATTTGCGCAAAACATACAGCAGACCGCGGTACCGGCAGATGTAATAACAGAGCAAAGCAGGCTGGAAGACGGCATTGCACAGACAGGTTATATTTCGGACAGCTTTTCTGAAAAAAGGCAGGAAGTACAAAAAGAGGATACAGAAGGACTGTTAAAATCAGCAGCAGAACAATTACCGGGACAATACCGGACGCAGCAGCTGCCGGCGGTCAGAAATCAGGGAGGTTATGGAACATGCTGGGCATTTTCAACGATTGCATGCATGGAAATCAATCTGATGAAAAAAGGTTACGGGGAAACGGATTTGTCGGAATTGCAACTGATTTATTTTGCAACGCATTCTGTGAAGGATAAGCTGGGCGGACTGACAGGTGATGATTACGTGTATACGGATACAGATATAAATTATCTGATGCGTGGCGGAAATTATGAGATGGCGGTTAATACGCTGTCAGACTGGCTTTCAGCGGCACGTGAGGAAAGCGCACCGTATGAAACGGCAGCCGATGTATTGGATACAGGACTTTCGGATGAACTTGCTTATGCAGATGTGGCGCATTTACAGAATTATAGAAGTTATAATTTGAAGAATATGGAAGATGTAAAACAGGCTGTGATGGATTATGGTGCAGTCGGAATCAGTTATTATGCATATACATATTCAGGGTTTGCCAGCAATCAGTATTATAATGCAGATACAGCCGGATATTATTGTTATGACGAACAGACAACCAACCATGCAGTCACTGTTGTAGGCTGGGATGATGATTATCCGGCACAGAATTTCCCGACAGCACCGGAGGGAAATGGAGCATGGATAGTCCGTAATAGCTGGGGAAGTGATTTTGGCGAGGACGGATATTTTTATATTTCATATTATGATCAAAGTCTTTCCGGTTCAGCAGTGGCATTTGAAGCAGAACCTGCGGATAATTATGATAATAATTATCAATATGACGGAAGTGCATTTGCAATGATGACAGGAAAGCAGCAGTTTAAGGCGGCAAATGTATTTACTGCAAAAGCCAATGAGAATGGCACAGAGCAGATTGCGGCAGCATCTTTTGAGGTTATGGCAAAACAGATGGATTATACCGTCAGTATTTACACCGGTCTTACAGATGTGGACAATCCTGAAAGCGGCGAGTTAAAAGCACAAAAAAGCGGCTCTTTTTCAAGCGGCGACAAGGATAATCTTTTAAAGACGGTTGCGTTTGACGAACCGGTAACAGTAAATCAGGGAGAGATATTTTCAGTAGTAGCAGCATTTGCCGGTTCGGGCGGTCAGTCAGTTATGCTTTATTATGACTGTGCCAGAACATTAAACGGAATTCAGGCCAATTGTGCTGCACAGCCGCATCAGAGTTATATTTATCTGAATGAATATTATGGCTGGAGCGACTATGGAAATACTAATAATACAAACTTCAGAATTAAGGCATTTACAAATAACGTTGCAGAACCGGACACAGCAGTAACGGCGGTGAAGTTAAATAAGCATGCATTGGAACTGAACTGGCAGCAGAGTGAGCAGCTTACGGCAGAGGTGCTGCCTGAAAATGCTGCCAATAAAAATGTAATTTGGACATCTTCGGACAGTGGTGTGGCAGAAGTGTCACAGGAAGGTGTGGTTACAGCCAAAGGTGCCGGAAGTGCGGTGATTACAGTTGAAACAGAAGACGGAAAAATGCAGGACAGCTGTACGGTTACAGTAAAGAAACCGATTACAGATATAAAGATTACAGGAACAGGAGAACTTAAAGCCGGAGATAAAGCGGCATTATCGGTTGTCATTCTTCCGCAGGATACAACAGATGATACAACTGTTGTGTGGATAAGCTCGGATACCAATATTGCAGCAGTTGATCAAAACGGTCTTGTCACGGCACTTTCAAAAGGAACGGTTACAATTACCGCAAAAGCAGGAACACATACGGCAGAGCATACACTTGTAATAACGCAGGCAGCGCCAAAGCCGACGGAAAGTACAACGGAAGCTACAACAGAAGTGACAAAGCCGACGCAGAAGCCAACGGAAAGTACGACGGAAGCCACGACAGAAGCGCCAAAGCCGACACCAAAGCCAACGGAAAGTACAACGGAAGCTACGACAGAAGCGCCAAAACCGACACCAAAGCCAACGGAAAGTACGACGGAAGCGCCAAAGCCGACACAGAAGCCGACGGAAGCCACAACAAAACCAACAGAAAGTACGACAGAGGTGACAAAGCCATCTGAACAGCCGACGGAAACGCCAACGCAGAAACCGGACACAGAACCGACAAAGCCTGACACAGAGGAAAAAGTTGTCTATGAAATGCGTCAGGATGCAGAGGGGGTATGGCACTATTATGCAAATGATGTGATTGCTGCAGACTATTGCGGCATGGCGTGCAATGAGTACGGCTGGTGGTACATTCAGAATGGTGATGTTAATTTTACATACACAGGTATGGCGTGTAACGAATACGGCTGGTGGTATTTTAATAACGGGCAGCTGGATCTGACATTTTACGGACTTGCGAATAATGAATATGGAACATGGTTCTATACAAACGGACAGTTAAACTTCGGATTTACGGGAATGCTGATACCGGATGACAGATGGCTCTATGTCCGGAATGGGCAGGTGCTGACAGATTATACGGGAATGGCAGTGAATGATTACGGCTGGTGGTACTTTAAAGATGGCGCAATTGATTTTGTATATACAGGAATGGCAGTAAACGAGTATGGCTGGTGGTATTTTAACAATGGTGTAATTGATTTTGCATACACCGGAATTGGCAGCAACGAGTACGGTCAGTGGTACTTTAACAGAGGAACGATTGATTTTGGTTATAGCGGTACATTTTTTGCAGATGGACGGCAGTACACCATAAGAAACGGACTTGTAATATCATAAAGCTAAAAGGGCGGGTGAAAAAACTTTCGTTTTTCACCCGCCCTTTCCTGTGCGTCTTGCAGCGCACGTTTATGCGGCCTGCTTTGTATCTCCGAAGAAGTCTTCATACCATACAAGGAACATATAAACTGTCCAAATCTTTCTTGAATTGTCAGCTTTGCCCTCCTTATGTTCATCAAGATACTGCATTAAAACATCGGTATTAAAATACTTGTTGGCAGCTTCACTGTGGAACGCTTTTTTAATTACGTTATAATACTTTTCATCACGCAGCCAGATACGGATTGGTACCGGGAAGCCAAGTTTTTTCTTTTCTGCGACCATATCCGGCAGATAGCGGTGCGCAGCCATACGCATTGCATACTTTGTATTCTGTTTATTGACTTTATACTTTGTCGGGATATGTCGTGCAACATCAAAAACTTCCCTGTCAAGGAATGGAACACGGACCTCTAAGGAGTGTGCCATACTCATCTTGTCGGCTTTTAATAAAATATCGCCAATCAGCCAGAAGTTAATATCAATGTACTGCATTTTTGTGACATCATCCTGATTTTTAACCTTATCGTAAAACGGTTTTGTCAGCTCCGTATGATTGTACTTTCCGGTTGGATTTTTTAAAACGCGGCTGCGTTCCTTTTCGTTAAACATAAATGCATTTCCGATAAAACGTTCTTCCACCGGTTTGCTTGCACGAATCAGGAAATTCTTTCCCTTAAAACGGAACGGCAGTGCAGAAGCACAGGAAGCCAGTCCTTTTCGTAAAACATAAGGAAGTTTCTGGAAGCCTGCAAGGTCATGCGGTTCTCTGTAAATATTATAGCCGCCGAAAAATTCATCGGCACCTTCGCCGGAGAGTGCAACCTTTACGTGCTTAGAAGCCGTCTGGCTTACAAAGTAGAGGGCAATCGCAGCCGGGTCTGCCAAAGGCTCGTCCATATGGTACTGGATTTTTGGAATCGCAGCCCAGTATTCTTCACTGGAAACCAGCTTGGAATAATTGTCAATTTTAATTTTTTCGGAAAGTGCCTTTGCGTAGTCAATTTCATTATATTTTTCATAGTCAAAGCCAACCGTGAAAGTCTTATCCCCGTTAAAAGTTGCGGCAACATAGCTGGAATCCACACCGCTTGAAAGGAAAGAGCCGACCTCAACATCACTGATTTTGTGGTGTTCCACGGAATCGTGCATTGCATTGTCGATACGCTCAACCCAGTCATCTAAAGAAACGGACTCATCTGCTTCAAAAACAGGTTCCCAGTAACGCTTAATGTTTAACTCACCGTTATGGAATGTTAAGCAGTGGGACGGCATCAGCTTATAAATGCCCTTGAAAAATGTTTCTTCCAGTACGGAATACTGGAAAGTCAGGTAATTTTCCAGTGCAGTTTCATTGACTGCTTTTTTGTAGCCCGGATATTCCAGAATACTTTTAATTTCAGAAGCATACACCAGATTTCCGTCAACAACGGCATAGTAAAACGGCTTAATGCCAAAGAAATCCCTTGCCGCAAAAATCGTTTCCTTTTCACTGTCCCAGATTACAAAGGCAAACATACCTCTTAACTTGGAAAGCATATCTTCGCCGTATTCTTCATAAGCGTGAATCAATACTTCTGTATCGGAATTATTGGCAAAGGTATGTCCCTTTTCGATTAAATCTTTTCTTAAATCCTGATGGTTGTAAATTTCGCCATTAAATGTAATGACAATTTTTCTATCTTCATTATACATCGGCTGGCTGCCGTTATCGAGGTCGATAATAGAAAGACGTCGAAAGCCCATATACGCTTTCCCGTCAATATGCTGTCCGGCACTGTCCGGACCGCGGTGAATAATTTTATTCATCATATTTGTGAGAACTTCTTCACCGTTTTCAAGATACCCGGTGAACCCTGCAAATCCACACATATTCATTCCTCCTTGTTTTGCGAAGCAAAATGCGACTGCCCTAAGCAGGAGCAGAGGAATTTGCCTCCTTGTTTTGCTGCGAAGTTAAAATACACGTTAAAGATTATAACAAACAAATTTGCCGATTACAATTAATAATAAAAGTTTTTCCGCTGGAATGTGATTTATACGGTAAAATTATTGAAAATGCAGCCATAGAATCACTACGAAGGACAAATGGATATGACAGCAGAACAAGGGTTTACAAAATATAGAAAATACATTATAATAAAATGAAAATTTGAATAAATATAGACAGAGAGGAAAAATGTGCATGGAAAAGATAAAGATGACAACACCGTTAGTAGAGATGGACGGAGATGAAATGACAAGAGTTCTGTGGCAGTTAATCAAAGATGAACTGCTGACTCCTTTTGTAGATTTGAATACAGAATACTACGATTTAGGTCTGGTTCACAGAAACGAAACCAACGACCAGGTAACAATCGATTCTGCTGAAGCAACTAAGAAATACGGTGTTGCAGTCAAGTGTGCAACCATTACACCGAATGCAGCACGTGTTAAAGAATATGACTTAAAAGAAATGTATAAAAGTCCGAATGGAACAATCCGTGCACTGCTTGATGGAACTGTTTTCCGTGCGCCGATTATCGTAAAAGGCATTGAGCCATATGTAAAGACATGGAAGAAGCCGATTACCATTGCAAGACATGCTTACGGTGATGTATACAAGGCCAGTGAAATGAAAGTACCGGGTGCCGGAAAAGCAGAACTGGTATTTACGGCAGAAGACGGTACGCAGACCAAAGAACTGATTCATGAATTTAAGGGTGCCGGTGTATTACAGGGCATGCACAACTTAAACGGTTCTATTGAAAGCTTTGCAAGAAGCTGCTTTAACTTTGCACTGGAAACAAAGCAGGATTTATGGTTTGCGACAAAGGATACCATTTCCAAGAAATATGACCATACTTTTAAGGATATTTTCCAGGAAGTTTACGATAACGACTATAAAGCTAAATTTGAAGAAGCAGGTATTACGTATTTCTATACACTGATTGACGATGCAGTAGCCCGTGTTATCCGTTCAGAAGGCGGCTATATCTGGGCATGCAAGAACTATGACGGCGATGTTATGAGTGATATGGTAGCAACAGCGTTCGGTTCACTTTCCATGATGACATCCGTACTCGTATCACCAAACGGATACTACGAATATGAAGCTGCACACGGAACAGTTCAGAGACATTACTACAAGCACTTAAAGGGTGAAGAAACTTCAACCAACCCGATTGCAACCATTTTTGCATGGACAGGTGCGTTAAGAAAACGCGGTGAACTTGATAACATTCCGGAATTGTGTGCATTTGCGGATAAGCTGGAAAAAGCCTGCATTAAAACCGTTGAAAACGGTGAAATGACAAAAGACCTTGCACTGATTACAACACTGGACAATGTAAAGACATTAAATACACAGGATTTCATCAAAGCAGTCAGAAAGACATTAGAAGGACTTCTTTAAGATGAACGGAGGCAGATCAGAGTGAAATTTAAGTTTGAAATAAAAGATTTATTCAAGCTTCCAAATATCCTTTGCTACCTTAGAATACTGATGGTGCCGCTGTTTCTGCACGTTTATTTTACGGCAGAAACACCGCACGACTATTATCTTGCAACATTGATAGTGCTGGCATCGGGAATTACCGATTTTTTAGACGGGCAGATTGCAAGAAGATGTAATATGATAACGGATCTGGGAAAGGTCATTGACCCGGTTGCGGATAAGCTGATGCAGCTTGCGATGCTTGTGGCGCTGATGTTCCGCGTTCCGTACATGTATCTTCTGGTCATTTATCTGGTTGTGAAAGAAGTGGTTTCGACCGTATTTGCTTATATCAGCTGGAGGACGGTGCATCGCAGGCTCAATGGTGCAAAGTGGTATGGGAAAGTGTGTACAGCCCTGCTGTATGCAGTTATGCTCATTATGGTAGCCTTCCCACAGCTTTCAGATGGGTATCAGAAAATGCTTCTGCTGGTATGTGCAGGAGCGATGACTCTTTCTTTTGTAATGTATCTTCGCATTTACATTACAATGTTTATTGACGGCAGAACCGGTAAGAATGATAAGGTCATTTATTAAATCAAGAAAGGTTATGGGAACAGAATAAGGTTATGATAGGCTATACTTTTCATGGCATGAATATGAGCCAGCTGGCATTGTGGTTTTTTATCTACAGCTTCTGCGGCTGGGCAATGGAATGTGTTGTAATCCGCATCCAGCTGGGCAGATGGGAAAATAGAGGATTTGCAAAGCTTCCGTTTTGTGTCATTTACGGCTTTGGTGTGTTTATTGCATATCATTTATTCCAGCCGATTGAACACAATTATGTGGCACTGTATATCTGGGGCTGCATTGCCGCCACGATTTTTGAATATCTAACAGCACAGGTGATGCTCCGGCTGTTTGATGAAGTGTGGTGGGATTATACACATAAAAAGATTAATTATAAAGGAATTCTATGCCTTCAGAGTACACTGGGTTGGGGATTTCTTGCGTTGTTTATCTTTGGGATTTTCAACCGGCTGGTAGAAAATCTGGTATTTGCACTGGATGAAAGATTTGTCTGCTTTTTCGGGGCAGTGCTTACAATATCCTATCTCATTGATTTTACGATACATTTTATACAGAATATCCAGAACAGTGAGAGTTTTAAAAATATGGATATTTTATCCAGAATTATAAGACATTAAGGAAAATACCGCCCATAGGGCGTTGGGTAGAGCGCAGTTGCCATATCGGTAAAGGCGCTTTTGCCATTTTTGAAACAAAAGTAACGGAGATTGTAGAAAATGTTAAAAAAGGCAAAGGAAGATTTGAGTCTGCTGATGCGCAGCGGAAAGCACATATTTGTTTTTGAACTGACATATAAGCTGGCAGCAACGGCGATTGTCTATCCGCTGGCGGTACTGGTATTAAATCTGGTGTTTAGCTTTGCAGGAATCAGTTATCTTACAAATGAATACATTTTAAAAGCGGTTACAAATCCGGCAGTGATTCTGACACTGGTTTTATTAATTGTTCTGTTTGTACTATACTGCAGCTATGAAATGTCTTTTTTAACAACCTGTTTTGAGTTAAAAAGACAGGAATGTACAGCTTCCATTATAGAAACAGGACTCACGGCATTAAAGCATATCCGTCCGCTGTTTCAGATAAAAAATATTCCACTCGCCTTGTTTTATTTTATCATGATTCTTACGATTAACGTGGCGATTTGTGGAAATGTACTCTATTCCCAGACTGCGGTGAATCTGTTTAAGACGTATATTCTGCGAAACACATGGTTTGTAAAAGGTGCATTGATTGCAGGTACGCTGATTATTTATACTGTGATGATTTTCGGGATTTATTCTTTCCATGTGTTTATGCTGGAAGGTGTGGATTTCAGACAGGCTTATAAAAAGAGTGCTGCAATTGTCAAAAAACATTTTGTGGGAACACTTGGTTCACTTGTAATGTACAATCTGGGTGTGCTTGTGATAATCGGTATTTTTTATGTGCTGATTTCAGCAGTTCTGATTGCAGGCGTGAAACTGCTTGCAATGGCGTATATGGGAAGTGCGGTTTATTTATCCGTTCTGCGTGCCATCCGGAGCGGGACGAAATTGTTTCTGGTGTTTATTGCCATTCCTGTATCCTATACGGTGATTTCGCGTATGTATTATAAATACAATACGCAGCCGGTAGATTTTAGTGTCATTTATATCAGAAACCGTTATTACCGGTTAAACAGAACCATCTACTTCGGAGTGCTGATTTTGTCCGTTGTGTTAAATGCAGTTTACGTGGTAGGTTCATTTAATAAAAATCCGTTTGATAAAATTGCTATTTTCCATGAAACGACCATTACGGCACACCGCGGCGCATCTACGGAGGCACCGGAAAATACGCTGGCAGCATTTAAAAGAGCCATGGATGATATGGCAGATTACATTGAACTGGACGTGCAGCTGACCGCTGATGATGAAGTGGTTGTTATGCATGATGCAAGTGTGGCAAGAACAACAGGCGTTGACAGAAAAATTTCAGAAATGACACTGGAAGAAGTTAAACAGCTTGATGCAGGTAGTTCATTCAGTGCAGAATATGCCGGAGAACAGGTGCCGACACTGGAGGAAGTATTTCAACTGACGGACGGAAAAATCCGCATTAATATTGAGTTGAAAACGACGGCTTCCAGTGTAAAACTGGCAGAAAAAGTGATAGAATTAATTCATCAGTATAATATGGAAGATAAATGTGTGATTACATCGTTTGACTATTATGCATTAAAATATGCAAAGCACTATGATACAAAAATCCAGACGGGTTATATTTTGTCGGTGGCATACGGGGATTATTTTAATATGCCGGATATCGACTTTTTCAGCATGAATGCTTCGTTCTTATCCAAAAGAACGGTGGATGCCATTCATCAGTCCGGTAAACAGGTTTTTGCGTGGACGGTCAACAATGAAGTATCTATTAAGAATCTGACGAATAAGGGCGTAGACAATATTATTACGGACAACCCGGTACTGGCACGTGAAACCGTCTATTCAAGGGATACAAGCGAAACACTGATTAATATGATTAAATATGTATTTAACGGCTAAGCGTAAAATGCGGAAACGGGGGCTTATATGATTAGAGGAATAGGTACATCAAAAGGAATCGGAATGGGACGGGCTTTGATTGTAGAAAGTCCGCAGATGGAAATTTCCGTTAAAAAAATCGAAGATACGGCGGCAGAGCAGGAACGTTATAAAAAGGCAAAGGCGCAGTTTATTGAAGAAACACAGCAGATGATAGAGCAGTTAAAACAGCGGCTTGGCGAAAAGGACAAGACAGCACTGATTCTGCACAACCAGATTTATCTGATTAATGACGCGGAAATGGACAACGGCATTTTACAGATGATACAGGAGCAGAAGGTCTGCGCGGAAGCGGCAGTTGAAGAAACGTGTAATCTCTATATTAAGATTTTTGAAAATTCGGGCAGTGAGGCGGTAGCACAGCGCATTGCGGATATTATTGATTTAAAAGACCGTCTGGCGGGCATTTTACTGGGTGTGCATAGTGTAGACCTGACACATCTGCCGGAAAATACCATTATTATTGCAAAGGAACTCCAGCCGTCCATTACCGCGGTTATGGATACAGCGCATGTGGCAGGAATCGTGGCGGAAAAAGGCGGGGAAACCTCGCATACGGCCATTCTTGCAAGAGCGCTTGAAATTCCTGCGGTATTAAGCGTAAAAGATGCGTTGGAAAAAATCGGTAACGGCGATACGGTGATTGTAGACGGTGAATACGGAGAAGTCTTTGTACAGCCGATTCCAAAGACGATAGAAATATATCGCAAAAAACGCAAGTTATATGAAGAACAGGTGCAGGAGCTAAAGAAATATATCAATAAAGATACAGTCACACAGGATGAAAAACGAGTGTGCCTTGCCGCAAATATCGGAAATGCAGAGGATGCCGTCAAGGCGATGGAATCCGGGGCAGAATGTGTCGGCTTGTTTCGGACGGAGTTTCTGTTTATGAACGGTGTTTCCATGCCGACAGAGGAAGAACAGTTTGAAGTCTATAAGCGGGCAGCGGTCATCTGTAAGGACAAAGTTTTAACAATCCGTACACTGGATATTGGCGGAGACAAGGACATTCCGTACATGGGGCTGACAAAGGAGAGCAATCCGTTTTTAGGATATCGTGCCATCCGGTTCTGTCTTGGCAGAATCGACGTCTTTACAACACAGCTGCGGGCAATCCTGCGGGCAAGTGCCTACGGCAATATCCGCATTATGCTTCCGTTAATTACCGGTGTGAGTGAAGTGCGCAGCGTGCGGACAATTTTGCAGAATGTCATGCGGGAACTTGACAGTAAAGAAATTCCGTATGATAAGGATATTTTGTTAGGTGTCATGATTGAAACACCGGCGGCGTGTATGCTTGCCGACATTTTAGCAAAGGAAGCCGACTTTTTCTCTATTGGTACGAATGATTTAACGCAGTATACAATTGCGGTTGACCGGGGCAATGAAAATGTTGCTTATCTGTATTCGGCATTCCATCCGGCGGTACTGCGCTCTGTGAAGCGTATTATCGAGTGCGCAAAACGGGAAAATATTGAAGTCGGCATGTGCGGGGAAGCCGCAGGCAATCCGGCAATGATACCGCTGCTTTTAGCATTCGGATTAGATGAATTCAGCGTGACGGCATCAAAAGTACTGGAAACAAGAAAAAATATTGCTTCATGGACGATGAAAGAAGCCGCTGCCGTTACGGATACGGTGATGGGCATGAGCACAGAAAAGGAAGTTTCAGCTTATCTGAGTGATTATATTGCAACAAAAATGTCAAATGGAAAATAAAGGAGAAAGTGTGAAGAATCCTTAAATTAAAGATTCTTCACACAGATATTTGTGCCGCAGGCAGCACAAATATCTTTTTATCGCAGGACTGAATAAATTCAGCCCGCGGTTCCTCCGGCATTGAAATGCCTGCGGAAAAGAGGAATGAATGGCACAGGGATATGATACAGAGGAGCAGAAGGAACGAGTTTTACTGGTTGGCGTACAGTTAGACAATCAGGAAGACATGGAAAGCTCACTTGAAGAATTAAAAGCACTTGCAAAGACCGCAGGTGCGGAAACGGTTGGGAAGGTAATCCAGCCGCGTGATGCGTACCATCCGGCAACTTATATCGGGAAAGGAAAATTAGAGGAAGTCCGCAGTCTTATAGAAGAAACAGGGGCAACGGGCATTATCTGTGACGATGAACTTTCTCCGGCACAACTTAGGAATCTTGAAGATGCACTGGGGACAAAGGTTATGGACAGAACCATGGTCATTCTCGATATTTTTGCTTCGCGTGCAACGACCAGTGAAGGAAAGATACAGGTTGAGGTAGCACAGTTAAAGTACCGCTCCACCAGACTGACAGGACTTGGAACAACGCTTTCAAGACTGGGTGGCGGTATCGGTACGAGAGGACCGGGCGAAAAGAAGCTCGAAACAGACAGACGAATTATCCGTGACAGAATCAGCCGTCTTTCTAAAGATCTAGAAGAAATCAAGAATCACAGAGAGGTTGCAAGACAGAACAGAAGCCGTACGGCAGTTCCGGTAGCGGCGATTGTTGGATATACCAATGCAGGAAAATCTACACTGTTAAATTATATGACTGATGCGGGAATCCTCTCGGAAGATAAGCTGTTTGCAACACTTGACCCGACAACAAGGGCAATGAATCTTCCAAACGGTGAAAAAATCCTGCTGACCGATACGGTCGGATTTATCCGCAAGCTTCCGCATAATCTGATAGAGGCATTTAAGAGTACGCTCGAAGAAGCAAAGTATGCGGATATAATTGTGCATGTGGTGGATGCATCCTCACCGGACAGGGATATCCAGATGGATGTCGTATACAAGACCTTAAAGGAACTTGAAGTTGGTGATAAGCCGGTTGTGACCTTGTTTAACAAGTGTGATAAGTTTGAAAATGGGGATACGGAAGCGCCGGTTTTACGGGATTTTAAGGCAGATGAAACGGCATATATTTCCGCACGTACCGGAAGAGGCATTGCAGATTTTGAAGCGATTCTGGAAAAGATTATCCGGGAGAGCCGTGTGCATCTGGTACAGACCTTTGCATACGCCGATGCCGGAAAAATCCAGCAGATCCGCGCACAGGGACAGCTTATCAAAGAAGAATACACAGAAAACGGAATTGAAGTGGAAGCGTATGTGCCGAAAGCGCTGTATCAGAAGCTTCAATAGTAGTTGCTTCGCGACAAAGTCGCTCAGAAAAGGAGAAATGCGAAAATCCTTAAATCAAAGATTTTCGCATAACAGAATTGTGCCGCAGGCGTCACAATTCTGGATTTATCGCAGAACTGAATAAATTCAGTCCGCGGTTCCTCCGGCATTAAAATGCCTGCGAAGTGTGAACAAGCCATAAACGAAAGCTTGTTCACACAGATGTTTGCTTCTGAGCGAACGCAAACATCTATGATGGCAGATGAGAAATCGCCTGCGCGAAATTCTCATCGCTACTTCGCGACAAAACAGCTCATAAGTTTAGAAATGGAGAAGAATATGGAAAAGCACATTACTGCCCCGTTGAAGGAATCTGATATTAAAGATTTAAAAGCAGGGGATTATGTATATATTACGGGAACGATTTATACAGCAAGAGATGCTGCGCATAAAAGAATGTATGAAACAATCGGCGAACATAAGGAACTGCCGATAAAGATGCAGGATACGGTGATTTATTATATGGGACCGTCACCGGCAAGACAGGGACGACCAATCGGTTCGGCAGGACCGACAACGGCAAGCAGAATGGATAAGTATGCGCCGACCCTGTTAGATCTCGGTTTAAAGGGAATGATTGGAAAGGGAAAGCGCTCCCAGGCAGTCAAGGATGCCATTGTGCGGAACAAGGCCGTTTACTTTGCGGCAATCGGCGGTGCGGGGGCACTGCTTTCACAGCGCATAAAATCATCTGAGGTCATAGCTTATGATGACCTTGGAACAGAAGCCATCCGCAGACTGGAGGTTGAAGATTTCCCGGTTATTGTGGTCATTGACAGTGAAGGAACAGACCTTTACGAACAGGCTGCAAAAAAATATTGCAAATAAGTTGATAAATGATATTGACAAACAGATATTTCTTTGGTATTCTAATATTCGTGTTTAACACATTATATGATTTGTAACAGAATCTGGAGAAATACTCAAGAGGCTGAAGAGGCGCCCCTGCTAAGGGTGTAGGTCGGG
>OIXA01002084.1_pt1 | contig 23716 bp, 22 predicted proteins | sample 1587721 | NCBI WGS metagenome assembly OIXA01 (sample SAMEA3888900, study PRJEB22519) | human gut metagenome | biome: human gut; feature: human-associated habitat; material: faeces | place: Denmark | collected 2013
GGTATGTGGGAGCGCACGATCTCCTGCTCGTCGCTGTCCAAAACCTACTCCATCACCGGCTGGCGGCTGGGCTACACCATCGCCCCGGCCGAGATCACCGACCGCATCAAAAAGGTCCACGACTTCTTGACCGTAGGCGCCGCCGCGCCCCTGCAGGAGGCTGTCATCCCCGGCTTGCGCTTTGGCCGGGACTATTACGATGAACTGCTGAAAACCTACACCCACAAGCGGGATTTGTTTGTGCAGGGCCTGGATGCCATCGGGCTGGAGCACACCACGCCCCAGGGCGCGTACTACGTGCTGATGGACATTTCCCGCTACGGCTACAAGAGCGACCTGGAATTCTGCGAGATGCTGGCCCGGGATGTGGGCGTAGGCGCCGTGCCCGGCTCCAGCTTCTTCCGCGAGCCGGTCAACCACCTGATCCGCTTCCACTTTGCCAAGAAGGACGAGACGCTTCTGAATGCCCTGAACCGACTGGAAAGTCTTCGGGCAAAAATCCCCTCCCGCAAAAGGAACTGAAAGAGACCGCTCTCAAGCGGGAAGCCTCACAAGAGCAGGGCGTATCTGTCAGCCGTGCTGCGAGAAATCCACGCTGCCCGAGATTGCAGAGATATTACCCCGGCGTGGTATTTCTGCCGTCCATGACCGTGGGGGCCACGGACGCCCACCACTATGAGCAGATCTGCGACACCTGCCTGCGGTGCAGCCCCTTCATGGCGGAGCCGCAGGAAGCGGCCACCGGCGTCCACGGGACCAACGAGCGCATCCCGGTGCGAGCCTATTTGCAGGGCATTCGGGACCTCATCGACCTAATGGAGCACGTGAACCTATCCTGCTAATGTGCTAAGGCGCGTATGTGCATCCGAGACCGCACTTCAGAAATTGAACGAGTGAAAAAGCTGCCGGGGAGTTAATCTCCCCGGCGGCTTTTTTGCGGTCAGTAGAAGGTTGGATTCTCACAGAAAAATGCCCGAAGGAGATGTTCCTTCGGGCATTGCGTGTATTCGGCAGAAATCAGCTGCTTTTTCCCAGATACGCTTCCTTCACCCGGCTGTCCGCCAGCAGCTCCGCGCCGGTGCCGGACATGGTGATGGTGCCGGTCTCCAGAACATAGGCGAGGTCCGCGATCTTCAGGGCCATGTTGGCGTTCTGTTCCACCAGCAGCACCGTGACGCCCTGCCGGTTGATCTCCCGGATGATGGAGAAGATGTCCTGCACCACCAGCGGGGCCAGGCCCAGAGACGGTTCATCCAGCATCATCAGCTTGGGGCGGGACATGAGGGCACGGCCCACGGCCAGCATCTGCTGCTCGCCACCGGAGAGGGTGCCCGCCAGCTGCCAGCTCCGCTCCTCCAGACGGGGAAACAGGCTGTACACCCACTGGATGTCCTTTTCTATCTCCGCTTTGTCCCGGCGCAGATAGGCCCCGATCTTCAGATTTTCCAGCACCGTCATATCCGGGAAGACCCGGCGGCCCTCCGGACTCATGGCGATGCCGGTGGAGATGATCTTGTCGATGGACTTGCCCAGCAGCTCCTGCCCGTCCCACTGGACGGAGCCGCCGGAGGCCTTTACCAGTCCGGTGATGGTCCGCAGGGTGGTAGATTTGCCCGCGCCGTTGGCGCCGATCAGCGTCACGATCTTGCCGTCCGGCACTTCCAGAGAAATGCCCCGGAGGGCCTGAATGCCGCCGTAGTGGACCTGGAGGTTTTCAATTTTAAGCATCGTCAGCCACCCCCAGATACGCGTCGATGACGCGCTGATTTTTTTGGATCTCCGCCGGTGTGCCGTGGGCGATCAGCTTGCCGAAATCCAGCACATAGATGCGGTCGGAAATGCCCATGACCAGATTCATGTGGTGCTCGATGAGGAGGATCGTGATCTTGAATTTTTCCCGGATCTCCCCGATAAAGGCCGTCAGCTCCTCCGTTTCCTGAGGGTTCATGCCGGCAGCCGGCTCATCCAGAAGCAGCAGCTTCGGCTCCGCCGCCAGTGCCCGGGCGATCTCCAGCCGCCGCTGCTTGCCGTAGGGCAGGCTGGTGGCCAGCTCGTCCTTCACGTCCTCCAGGCCCACCACCCGCAGCAGCTCCAGCACCTCGGCGCGCTGCCGCGCCTCCTCCCTGGCGTTGAGCCGGAACATGGCGGTGAACATATTACTGCTGCGCCGCAGGTGCTTGGCGATGAGCACGTTGTCGAACACGGTCATGGACTTCCACAGCCGGATGTTCTGGAATGTGCGGGCCATGCCCATTCTGGTCAGCTTATCGGGCGTGGGCTCCAGCACGGACTTGTAGTCCCCCAGGTGCTTGCCCTTATACTGGCGGCGCATCTTGCCGCGCGGGTGGTTCTCCACCACCTTTTTCCCGTCGAACAGCACCTGCCCGTTGGTAGGCGCGTACACGCCGGTGATGACGTTGAACGCCGTGGTCTTGCCGGCGCCGTTGGGGCCGATAAGGGCCACGATCTCGCCCTCATTGACCTCCATACTCAGATCGTCCACGGCTACCACACCGCCGAACTGCATGGTCACATTTTCCACGCGCAGCACGTTTTTCGTCTCACTCACTGTGCGTCACCGCCTTTCGCCGCACTCTTGCGGGTAAAGAAACGCCCGATCTTCCGGATGTCGTCATACACCGACACCTCGCGGGTGCCCATGATGCCCTTGCGGAAGAACAGCACCACGATCATGATCAGCACGGAGAACACCACCATGCGGAAGCCGTAGCCCAGCAGGGGTACCCGTGCGCCCGACGCGGTGTACGTCTCCAGATCCAGGAACCGCAGCCACCACTCGCTGCTGGCGTAGTAGATGAACGCCGCAATGACGGAGCCGGACACGGAGCCGATGCCGCCCACCACCACCACCAGCAGGATCTGATATGTCATGCTGGTGGTAAAGGACACGGAGGACACCGATGTGTTGCACATGGCCAGCATGGCGCCGGCCACGCCGCAGAAGAAGGAGCTGACCACGAAGGAGATCATCTTGTGCCGCGCCAGATTGATGCCCATGGCCTCGGCGGCGATCTCATCGTCGCGGATGGCCTTGAACGCCCGCCCGTAGGTGGAGTTGATGAGCAGCACGATCAGCAGGATGCACACGCCGGCAATGGCGGCGTAGGGCATCACGCTTTTCGGCGCGGTAAAGTTATTCAGCGGGTCGGGGCCGTTGGTCAGCGGGCCGAACTGGCTGAGCTGCACCAGACCGCGGACGATCTCCGCGAATCCCAGCGTGGCGATGGCCAGATAGTCGCTCTTCAGCCGCAGCACAGGCAGGCCGATGAGGAATGCGAAGAACGCGGCCACCACACCTGCTGCCAGCAGCGCCAGCACCAGCGGCATCTGAAACTGCACCAGACTGTCGCCGTAGTTGCGGAACACGGTGCTCCGCAGCTCCACAGGGATGGTCAGAATGGCATAGGCATACGCGCCCAGCAGCATGAAGCCCGCCTGACCCAGCGAGAACAGGCCGGTAAAGCCGTTGAGCAGGTTCATGGCCACCGCCGCCAGTGCGAAGGTACATACCTTCCGCAGCACGGGGAACCACATGGAGCTGGACGGCGCGAAGGCGTCCACGCATCCCACCAGCGCCACCAGCACCGCCACCAAAATGAGGTTGCAGATGGTGCGCTTGTTTTTCTCCCAAAATGTCGTTTTCATCCTCTCACACCTTCTCCGTCGTTTTCTCTCCGAAGAGGCCCGTGGGTTTGATGACCAGAATGATGATCAGCAGTGCAAACGAGATAACATCGCTGAAATCTGCCAGTCCGAAGGCTTTTGCCAGACTCTCCACCACGCCGATGAGCAGTGCGCCCACCACAGCGCCGGGCACGGAGCCGATGCCGCCCACCACAGCGGCGATAAACGCCTTGATGCCCGGGGTGGAGCCTGCCATGTGGTTGATGCCGGTGTTCTTGGCGAAGTACAGCAGCGCGCCCACCGCCGCCAGGAACGAGCCGATGATGAACGTCATGGAGATGACGCGGTTGATCTTCACGCCCATGAGCTGCGCCGTCTCAAAATCCTTGGACACGGCCCGCATGGACATACCGAACTTGGTGTGGTTGATAATAAGCACCAGAATGACCATCAGCACCACCGCTACCAGCGGGGAGATGAACACCGCCAGCTTGTCCTTCACGCCGAACACGCGGATGCTCTGGCTGATAAGGGGGATATCGGGGAACTGCTTGGCCAGGCCGCCGGTGACGTAGCACACCAGATTCTGCAGCAGATAGCTGACGCCGATGGCGGAGATCATCACGGACATCCGCGGCGCGGTGCGCAGCGGGGAATAGGCGCATTTTTCGATGGCAAAGCCCACGAACACCGTCAGGGCAATCATGATGAGGATGGTCACCCACATAGGCATAGTGGGGAAGGAGGCCGCCAGATAGATCATCATGATGCCCGACAGCATGAACAGGTCGCCGTGGGCGAAGTTGATGAGCTTCAGGATGCCGTACACCATGGTGTAGCCGATGGCCACCAGCGCGAACTGTCCGCCTGTGGCGAGCCCTCGGATCAGATAAGGAGTCAGATTCATGTATGTCACCTCTCAAACCGAAAGAAGTACGGTGGCGCGGACCACCGTACTTCTGTGGGTCAAATCAGAATGGTCACGCAGCCGCCACCATGTCCCAGGCGAACTGAGCCATGACGGAGCCCTGGAACGGATCCAGGAAGCAGATGCGGAAGTACCAGTCGTGACCGTCGGTGACGGACGCGTTGGTGCAGGACACGCCGATGGCGGGGATCTGGGCCTCAGCGAAGGTATCTGCCGCAGCGATGGACACGCCGGAGCCGTAGGAGCCCAGGGAGATCATAGCGCCTGCGGAGACGATGGAGGAAGCGGCGGACACCGCGTTCTCCTCCAGAGAGCCGTTGTCGGAGACGTACAGCTCCACAGTGTACTCCTCACCGGCAATGTCGATCTTATTGTCCAGAGAGTTGGCATACTTGATGCCCAGCACTTCCTGCTTGCCGCCGCCGCCGTTGTTGCCGGTCAGAGGCTCATACACGCCGATGACGATCTTGTGGTTGACGGTATCCAGCTTCACGCCGGCGGCATCGCCATAGTCAAAGCCGGTGGCCTGCGTGTCATCGTTCTGGACCTCCTGGGTCTTGACGAACTCGAACTTGGAGCCGTCGGCTGCGGCCTTCTTGATGTAGGCGCAGTTCTTGATGGCATCGCCGGTGTAGTTGAACTGGATCTTGCCGGTAACGGCGTCGTCATAGGTCAGGGTCCACAGCGCTCTGGCCACGTCCACGGAGGTCAGGTCAGCGCCCTTGGCCTCGGCCGCAGCGCGGATGGCCGCCATGGCCACGTTGTAGGCGTCAAAGCCCAGTGCGGAGACAGCCGCCACAATGTCGTTGCCGCCATTGTCGTTGTAGGCGTCGGAGTTGGCGTTCAGCCATGCCTTGAAGCCGTCAACGAACTCGGACGCGGCGCTGGAAGCGGAGTCGTTCTCATCAAAGAAAGTAGAGCAGTACACGTTCAGCCCGGTGTTGGCCATGCCGTCCAGAATGACGGAGGACTCCCAGGTGTCACCGGCCATGATGGGGCACTCCACGCCCAGGTCGTTGGCCTGGGGCAGCAGGCTGGATGCCACGGTGATGGAGTTGGGGGCAAAGATCACATCGGCGTCCTTATCAATGGCCTTCTGCAGATAGTCGGAGAAGTTGGTGGTGTTGGTGGGGAAGGTCTCCATCACAACGGTGCCGCCCAGCTTCTCAAAGGCGGTCTGGAAGCTGCTGGCCAGACCCAGAGAATAGGTGTCGCCTTTCTCGGCCAGCACATAGGCCACGGGGGCGCTGCCGTCGGAGCCCTTGTTGTCGTCATCGGAGCCCTGGCTGTCGCCGCCCTGCTGGCCGCAGGCCACCAGGCTCAGCGCCATGACCAGCGCCAGAAGCATCGCAAAAAACTTCTTCATTTCATTTTCCTCCTATGCTTTCTCCGGAGGACCATCCCAAATGGGTCCTCCATAGAATGCCCCCATTTTATCGGAACTCCCCTGCGATTACAACTGTGAGTTGCTCCGAAAAATCGTGCCGCTTTTCCCCGGAAGGCCTTGATTTCTCCGGCTTTTCCGCCGCTTTTGTCTCCCCGCCGCGTACATTTGCCGTTATTTTCCGGCATACTTCCCCGACATCTGTCCTCCACTCGCAGACACGCTTTTCGTCATTTTGCCCAAAGCTCTATTATTTTTCCCTATAATCAGCCCTTCCGTCCTCGCTATTTGCACAAAAGAGGCCCTGCGGCGCTGCCGCAGGGCCTCTTTTTCTCATTTTTTGCGCGGACCTTTACCGTTCCTCCGATGCCTGCCCGCCGGCGAAATAGCTCTCGAAGGTCTCGGCGTCCATGGTCTCGTGGACCAGCAGATACTCCGCCACGGCCACCAGCTGCTCGCGGTTGGCCGTCAAGATCCGGCGGCACTGGTCGTAAGCGCTGTCGATGATGGCGCGGATCTCCTCGTCCATCTCCGCCGCCGTTTTCTCCGAGTAGGGACGGGTGTGGCCCATGGACTTGCCGATAAACACCTCATCGGTGCCTGCGTCGAAGGCCACGTTGCCCAGCTTTTCCGACATGCCGTAGGTGCCCACCATCTTTCTGGCAATGGCCGTGGCCCGCTGGATGTCACTGGACGCGCCGGTGGAGATATCACCCAAAATCAGTTCCTCCGCGGCGCGGCCGCCCAGCAGGGATACGATCTGCTGGGTCATATACGCTTTGGAGCGGTAGGACCGGTCCTCCTCCGGCAGGAAGATGGTCATGCCGCCCGCCTGTCCCCGGGGCACGATGGTGATCTGGTGTACCGGATCGTGATCGGGCAGGGCGTGGATGACCACGGCGTGACCCGCCTCGTGGTAGGCGGTGAGCTTCCGCTCTATCTCGGGGATCACGCGGCTGCGCTTTTCCGGACCGGCGATGACCTTGATGACCGCCTCATGGATGACATCCTCGGTGATGAACTTCTGGTCCCGCCGGCCGGCCAGCAGCGCCGCCTCGTTCAGCAGGTTCTCCAGATCCGCGCCGGTGAAGCCCGCGGTGCTGCGGGCCACGCGGCCCAGGTCCACATCCTCCGCCAGCGGCTTGCCGCGGGCGTGGATCTTCAGAATGTCCTCCCGCCCCTTAATGTCGGGCAGCCCCACATATACCTGTCGGTCAAAGCGCCCGGGCCGCAGCAGCGCGGGGTCCAGGATGTCCACGCGGTTGGTGGCGGCCAGCACCACCACGCCCTCATTGACGGCGAAGCCGTCCATCTCCACCAGCAGCTGGTTCAGCGTCTGCTCGCGCTCATCGTGCCCGCCGCCCAGACCGCTGCCGCGCTGACGGCCCACCGCGTCGATCTCGTCAATAAACACGATGGCCGGCGCCTGCTTCTTGGCCTGCTCAAACAGGTCGCGGACGCGGCTGGCGCCCACACCCACATACATCTCCACAAAGTCGGAGCCGGAGATGGACAGATATGCCACGTCCGCCTCCCCCGCCACGGCCTTGGCCAGCAGGGTCTTGCCGGTGCCCGGAGGGCCCACCAGCAGCACGCCCTTGGGGATGTGCGCCCCCAGTGCCGTATACTTCTCGGGGTCCCGCAGGAACTGGACGATCTCCTCCAGCTCCTCCTTCTCCTCATCGGCGCCGGCCACGTCCTGAAATGTCACCTTCTTGCTGCCCGTGGGTAAGCTCTGGGTGCGGGCCTCGCCGAAGCGGGCCATCTTGTCGTTGGCCGCCGCACCGCCGCCGTTCATCCGGTTCATCAGGTTCAGCAGCAGGATGAATCCCATGATCGCCAGTACATAGGGCAGCAGCACCTGCACCCAGTTGGTGGAGTGGTCGGCGTGGTAGTCGTAGGCCTCGATGATGCCCGCCTTGTTCTGCTCCACCACCAGATCGTTGAGATCCTCGTAAAACGTCTCAAAGCTGTACAGCTCGCAGGTGGCGGTGGTGCCGTCCCGCAGGCTGGCGGTGAGCCGCTCATTCTCAATGGCGAAGGACTGCACCTTCTCCTCCGTGAACAGCGAGCGCAGCTGGCTGTACGAAATGTCTCCGGCGCGGCGCATATTGCCCGCCAGATACCCCACGAATACTACCACAAGGACTACCAGCAGCAGGCCGGTCGCCCCGAATCGTCTTCTTTCCAAAACCTTACGCCCCCTTTATCCGATCCACCGCACGCCCTGCCAGCTCTGGCCGGAGCCGATGGAGATGGCCAGCAGCATCCGGCCCTGCACCTGCGATACCGGAATGTGCGGCTCCCGCAGATACCGGCTGTCATGAGAGCCTGTGCGGTTGTCGCCCATCACGAAAATGCAGCCCTCCGGCACCTGAAACGTGTCCTTTTCGCTCTGTGTGATACCGCTGACCGGCAGATAGTCCTCGTCCAGCTTCTCTCCGTTGATATAGACGAAGCCGCCCTCAAAGGACACCGTCTCTCCGGGCAGTCCCACCACCCGCTTCACCAGCACGTGGCCCATCTCCTCGTCCCAGAACGTGACGATGTTGCCCCGCTGCGGCGCCGGATCGCTGACCAGATAGGGCAGCCGCCAGCCTACCAGCAGCGATTTGGTGGGAATGGTGGTCTCCATGGAGCCGCTGGGCACGTAGGCCAGCTGCAGCAGCACGCGGAAGATGAGCACTACCACCGCCAGCGTCACCAGCAGATAGCCGTAGTCGCTCCACAGCCGCTTCCACCGGCTCTGCTGCACCGGTGCCGCGCCGCTCTCCGGCACGTCCGCCGCAGGCATCTTCCCCTGCGCCGTATCGTTCCGCGCCGCGTCCGCCCTGTTCCGGGCCAGACGCTTGCCGCCTTTGTTTTCCATATGGTCTCCTTTCGCCGCCGGATGGCTATACGAATTGTATAACCACTCGTGGAAAATTACGTTTTGTTATGCTATCCGATCCAGCGGACACCCTGCCAGCTCTGGCCGGAGCCGATGGAGAACGCCAGCAGCATCTGCCCCTGGATGGATGCCGCCGGTATATACGGCTCCTGCAGCAGACGGCTGTCCTTGGACCACTCGCGGTTGTCGCCCATCACGAACACGCAGCCCTCCGGCACCTGGAACGTCTTGTCGCACAGGGTCTCCACGCCCTCCGGCAGATAGTCCTCGCCCAGCTGCGCCCCGTCGATATACACATCGCCGCCCTCGAAGGACACCGTCTCCCCGGGCAGTCCCACCACCCGCTTCACCAGCACCTCACCCTCCTCGTCGTTCCAGAACGTAACGATAGCGCCCCGCTGGGGCACGGGGTCGGCCACTGCATAGGGCAGCCGCCACCCCACCACCAGTGATCGGGTGGGGATGGTGGTCTCCATGGACGCGGTGGGCACGTAGATGAGCTGCAGCAGCACCCGCAGCAGGAACAGCATCACCGCCGCCGTGACGACCAGATAGCCCCAGTCGTCCCACAGCCGCCGCCACCGGCTCTTTCCCGCCGGTGCGCCGCCTGCCGCAGCCCGCTCCGCTATCGCCGCACCATCCGGTGCGCCGCCTGCCAGCCGTTTGCCGCCCTTGTCCCTCATCTGTCTGCGTCCCCCGTTCTCTATACGATGCGTATACAAAATACGCCGTTTTACTTGCTGTATACCTCCGGCTTCAGCACGCCGATGTAGGGCATGTTGCGGTACTGCTGGGCGTAGTCCAGCCCGTAGCCCACTACGAACTCGTCGGGCACCTCGAAGCCCACATAATCGGCCTTGATAGGCTTTTCCCGCCGCGCCGGCTTATCCAGCAGGGTAGCGATGGTAACGGATGCCGCGCCCTTGGCCCTGAGATAGTCCGTCAGGAACGCCAGTGTGTTGCCGGAGTCCAGAATGTCCTCCACCACGATGATGTCGCGGCCGCTGATGTCCCGCTGCAGATCGCGGGTGATCTGCACCACGCCGGAGGACTTGGTCCCGTTGTTGTAGGAGGACACGCCGATAAACTCCAGCTCGCTCTTGAGCTGGGCCGCCCGCACCAGGTCCGCCATAAAGATGAAGCAGCCGTTCAGCACGCCCACGAACATGGGGTTTTTATCGCGGAACGCGTCATAGATCTCCTCGCCCAGCTCCGCCACGCGGGTCTTGATCTCTTCCTCAGACAGCAGGACCTTCAGAATATCCTGATCCATATTGCTCTTCGCCATACCGTTTTGTCCTCCGTTAGCTTTCTCTCATTATAATATAATATATGCCCTCGCCGGATGGCTCCGGCAGGAAGCTCCTGTCCACGCCGATGCCCCACGCGGCGGCGGCCACGCCGTCCACACACAGCACCGGTATTTTCCGGCGGTTCTCGGGTCTCACGCCCCGCTCCGCCATGAGCCGCTTCAGACTCCGCGCCCCGCGGCCGTCCGGCAGTGTCAGCCGGTCCTCCCGCCGCCAGCAGCGGGCTGTCAGGCGCTGCTCCGCGCCGCACCGCAGTGCCAGCGCCCCCTCCAGGGGGCTTCTGCTCACCATGAGGTATCCCGCGCCGTAGGGGTTCTCCCCCCGGCGCAGTACCGTCTCCTCCGGCGCCGTCTCCGCCATGCACAGGGTCAGCACGCCGCCGCGGCACACCGCCTCCACGCCTTCCGGCAGCGACAGCGCGCCCTCGCCGGCGGCCAGCTGCTCCAGCGCCGCCAGATGCACTGCACCCAGATCCTTCCGTCCCGTGGGCAGCCGATCCAGCAGCAGCCGCAGCATCCTGGGCCGCAGGGCCTCTGGCGCTGCCAGCAGTGCTTCGCAGTCCACGCCGGTCCCCGTTGACCGCAGCCGTTCCGCCGCCAGCGCATCCAGATAGGCGTTCTCCCGCCGCAGGATGTCCGCCGTGCAGGCAATGTGTTCCGCCGCTCGGGGGTTGATTCCCTCCAGCTCCGGCCAGATCTCCAGCCGCAGCCGGTTACGGGCGTAGGCCGTGTCCCCGTTGGTCTCATCGGTGACATACGCCAGATCGTGCTCGGCAATATATCGCTCAATGTCCCGCCGCGGCGTGTCCAGCAGCGGCCGGACGATGTTGCCCCGCACCGGCGGGATACCCGTCAGGCCCTGGGGTCCCGTGCCCCGCAGCAGCTGCAGCAGCACCGTCTCCGCCAGATCGTTCTGGTGGTGGGCCGTGGCGATCTTCTCCGCGCCGATGGCCTCCGCCGTCCGCTGCAAAAACTCGTACCGCGCGCGGCGCCCCGTCTCCTCCACCGTCAGGCCCCACGTGCCGCATAGGGCGTACACGTCGGCCCGTTCCGTGTAGAACGGGATGCCCCGCCGGGCGCAGAAGCTGCGGACGAAGTCCTCGTCCCGCTGGGCGGTGGGGCGCATCAGATGGTTCAGATGTCCCGCCGCGGCGGTAAAGCCCCGCTCCTGCCCCAGCGTGTGCAGATAGTCCAGCAGGCAGATGGAATCCCGCCCGCCGGACACGGCGCACAGGATCACGCCGCCCTTTTCCGGCAGCATTTGCCACCGCGCCATCCACGGCGTCAGGTCCATGGCTCACTCCTCATCGTCATAGCGGTTCTCCAGCGTGCCGAAGGCGGTGTACTCCGGCATCCACCGCAGCTCCACCTTGCCGGTCTCGCCGTGGCGGTTCTTGGCCACGATGCACTCCGCCACGTTGCGCTTTTCCGAATCGCTGTTGTAGTAATCGTCCCGATACAGGAACAGCACGATGTCCGCGTCCTGCTCGATGGCGCCGGATTCGCGGAGGTCCGACAGCATAGGCCGCTTGTCGTCGCGCTTTTCGTTGGCACGGCTCAGCTGGCTCAGGCACAGCACCGGCACCTGCAGCTCCTTGGCCATGATCTTCAGCATACGGCTGATGTCCGACACCGCCTGCTGGCGATTTTCGCCGGAGTAGCCCTTTCCGCCGGCGGAGGTCATCAATTGCAGGTAGTCGATGACCACCAGCCCCAGATTCTCCAGCCTGCGGCATTTTGCGTTCATGTCCGCCACCGTCAGCAGCGGATTGTCGTCTATGCGGATATCCATCCGGCTCAGGGAGGACGCGGCCTCGGCGATGCGCTGCCAGTCGCTCTCCCGCAGGTTGCCCGTCACCAGACGGGTGTTCTCCACCAGTCCCTCGCTGGCGATGAGCCGCGTCACCAGCTGCTCCCGCGACATTTCCAGAGAGAAGATGGCCACGGTCTTGCCGGATTCCTTGGCGGCGGACAGCGCCACGTTCAGGGCCATACTGGTCTTTCCCATGCCCGGGCGTGCGGCCAGCAGCAGCAGGTCGGACTTGTTCAGTCCGTTGATCTTGGCGTCCACGGCGGACAGGCCGGTGGACAGGCCCGGCAGCGTCTTGCCGCCGCTGGCAGTGAGCTCCGCCAGATGGTTCATCACGTCCTGCAGCACCATGCTCACCGTCACCATGTTCTGGGCGCTGCGGCCCCGCCGGATGGCGTAGACCTTCTGCTCCGCTGACTCCAGCATGTCGCCTGCGTCGCCGTTGCCCTCCTGCACCATGGCGGTGATGCTGCCGGCGGCTGCCGCCACCTGCCGCATCAGCGACTTGTCCAGCACGATCTTCACGTATTCCATGACGTTGGCGCTGGTGGGCGTCACGTCCATCAGCTGCACCAGATAGTCCCGGGTGTTGTCGTTATAGACGCCGTTTCGCTCCATCTCCCCCGCCACAGTGACGCCGTCAATGGGCCTGGAATAGATGAACATATGGTAGATGGTCTCAAAGATATCGCGGTTGGCCCGCAGATAAAAGTCCTCCGGCTGCAGCTTGTCCATGACGTCCTTGATGCAGTCGGGGTCGATGAGCATGGAGCCCAGCACCGCCTGCTCCGCCTGGGGCGAATGAGGCGCCTGCCGCAGCAGCAGATCGTCCGCAGCCATATGAGACCCTCCTCTCCGTGGTAAAAGTTACTTCTCCTCGATGACCAGCACGTACACGGTGCCGCTGACCTCGAAGCCCAGCTTGGCCTTGACCTCGTAGCTGCCGAAGCTCTTGATGGGCTGATCCAGTACCAGTTTCTTGCCGTCGATCTCCATGCCGAACTGCTCCTTCAGCGCACCGGCGATCTCCTTGCCGGTGACGGCGCCGAACAGCTTGCCGCCTTCGCCGCCCTTGGCCGCGATCTTCACCTGGCAGCTCTTCAGCTTCTCGGCAATGGCCAGCGCCTCCGCCTTGGCCTCCGCGTCCGCCTTGGCCTTGGCCTTGGCCTGCAGCTTCATGGTGTTCACCGCGTCGGCAGTGGCCTCCACGGCCAGTCCCTTGGGCAGCAGGAAATTGCGGGCATAGCCCTCCGCCGCCTCGATGAGCTGGCCCTTCTTGCCCTTGCCCTTCACGTCCTGCTTCAAAATCACTTTCATCGCTCTGTATCTCCTTTTCGTCAGTTTTCAAAGTAACGGTCGATGGCCTCCAGCAGTCTGGCCTTGGCCTCCTCCACCGAGATGTTGTCCGCCTGACCGCCGGCGGTGGTGGAATTGCCGCCGCCGCCCAGCGCCTCCAGAATGACCTGCACGTTCACCTCGCCCAGCGAACGGGCCGACATGTACACGCCCTCTCCCTTCCGGTACAGGACAAAGGACGCCTTGATGCCGCGGATGGTCAGCAGTTCATCCGCCGCCTTGGCCGCCGTCACGCGGTCGCACTCGTCCTCCAGCGCCACCACGGCAATGTCGTCGTGGTACAGCTCCGCCTGCCGGATGATGGCGTACCGGTCTACCATGGACTGCAGGTCGCCCTGGAACAAGCGCTGCACATCCTGGGTGTCGGCGCCGGTGCGCCGCAGGTAGGCCGCCGCCTCGAAGGTGCGGCCGCCGGTACGGTTGGTAAAGTTCTTGGTATCCAGCACAATGCCCGCCAGCAGTGCCTCCGCTTCGCATTTCAGCACATCGGAGGGCTCCACCAGATACTGCATTAGTTCTGTCACCAGCTCGCTGGCGGAGGAGGCGTAGGGCTCGTGGTAGTTCAGGGCCATCTTCTCAATGTAGCTGCTGCCCCGCCGGTGGTGGTCGATGACCGCCACGCGGTTGCAGGTCTCCAGCATCTCCTCGGACTCCACGCTCTCCGGCCGGTTGGTGTCCACCACCACCAGCAGCGCCCCGGGCTGGCACTTCAGGAACGCCTCGCCGCCGGAGATCATCACACCGGCGTATTCCGGCTGCTCCGCCATCTTACGGATCAGGGGATGGGCGGCGTTATTCTCGGTGTCGATGACGATCTGGCACTTCTTGCCCCGCTTCCGGGCGATGCAGCACACGCCCATGGCCGCGCCGACGGAGTCCATGTCCGCGTACTTGTGGCCCATGACATATACCTGCTTGGCGTCGTCGATCAGCTCGCCCAGCGCGTTGGCCATGACCCGGGACTTCACCTTTGTCCGCTTCTCCGTGGACTTGCTGCGCCCGCCGTAGAACTCGAAGTTTACCCGGTCCTTCACCACGGCCTGATCGCCGCCGCGGCTCAGCGCCATCTCCAGCGCCAGCGAGGCGTTCTTGAACAGCTGGTCGAAGCTGTCCTCATCCCGTCCCACGCCGATGGACAGCGCGGCGGACACGCCCTCTCCGGCCTGCACCTGCCGCACCTTCTCCAGCACGTCGAACTTGCTTTCGGTGTAGCCGCCGTAGTCCTTCTCCTCAAACACAAACAGATACCGGTCGCGGTCGTAGCTCAGCAGCAGTCCGCCGGAGCCCGCGGCCCAGTCGTTCAGCTTCTCCTCCAGCGCCGCCAGCACCGCCGAGCGCTTGCTCTCGGGGCAGGCCTTCATCAGCTCCTCGTAGTTGTCCACCATCAGGATAGCCACCAGCGGGCGGGTCAGCTCCAGCGTCTGGCGCATCTCCTCACTGTCCGTAACGTCCATCCAGTACGTGGTGGCCAGAGGGGTCTGGTCCCGCTCCATCTCCTCCGGATGGCTCAGAGAGCCGAACACCCGATAGATCCGGCCGTTCCAGGGGAACAGCTCCGGATACTCCCGCTTGCCCTCCAGCAGCCAGCGATAGCTGAAATCCGGCACCACAGTGTCCACCAGCATCTCGAAGATCTTCTCCTTCTGGCTGGTGAGCTGCAGGAACATATCGTTGCTCCACAGCACCTCGCCGGTGTTCACATCGAACACCAGCATGGGCAGCGGGGCGTACAGCATGTTGCTGGAGCGGGCGGAATCCATGCCGCCAGATACGCGGTCCATGTACTGCCGTACCGAGGCCTGGGCCATCTTGTTGCGCCGGTTTCCCAGCAGCAGCACCACCACGGCCACCAGGGCCTCCCCCGCCGCCAGCAGCGGCTCGACCGGAATGGTCACGATAACGAAGGCCAGCAGGCACAGGCTGTACAGCGCCATATTCGTGCGGAACCCGCGAATGATCTTTTTACTCAAAGGGCGTCCTCCTCCCTTTTGATGGGAATACGTCTCCAATTTAATATAGGAATTGATTATAGCACACAATTCCCGTTGGGACAATAGGTGCTTTTGGAAAATCCCGTCAGTTTCCGTCTCCGCCGCGCCTGCTGCGCGCCCTGTCGGAACCTGTCGGCAAGTTGGGGGTGTACAAACGGGAAAATGTGTGGTATACTTTGTAAAAAGCACAGAAAATTGTGCGTATTTTTTGGTCGTTTCGCAGAGCGCGCGCCTGCGATCATATAGACAAAACAAGGGGACTTTTCCCCGTGACCATCCACACAGCGGCTGGGCGATACTCCGCTCCCCCTCCGGCGATGCAGGGCCGGCGGCGCGGCGGACCGCCTTTGTTTTGCTGCGGCCATTTTTCCATGTCCGGCGGCTGTGCGGCATCTGTGAAAAAGCAAAGGAGTAATCGACATTTATGGCAGAAAAACTGAAAATCATTCCTCTGGGCGGTCTCAATGAGATCGGCAAAAACATGACCGCCTATGAGTACGGCGGCGAGATCATCGTCGTGGACTGCGGCATGGCCTTTCCCGGGGACGATATGTACGGCATCGACTGCGTCATCCCCGACGTCAGCTATCTGGTGAAGAACCACAGCCGCCTGCGGGGCATGTTCATCACCCACGGGCACGAGGACCACATCGGTGCCATTCCCTACGTCCTCAAGCAGATCAACACCCCCATCTACTGCACCCGCTTCACCGCCGGGCTCATCAAGCTGAAGCTGCAGGAGCATGGACTGCTGAACTCCACCAAGCTCATCACCGTGGAGGCGGGCCAGACTGTGAAGGCCGGCAAGTTTCAGGTGGAGTTCCTCCATGTGAACCACTCCATCGCCGACTCGGCGGCCTTCGCCATCCACACGCGGATGGGCACCATCGTTCACACCGGCGACTTCAAGATCGACTCCACGCCCATCGACGGCGAGGTCATCGACCTGGCCCGCTTCGGCGAGCTGGGCAAGCAGGGCGTTCTGGCGCTGCTGGCCGACTCCACCAATGTGGAGCGTCCCGGCTACACCCTGAGTGAAAAGGCCGTGGGCGCCACGTTCATACGGCAGTTCACCGGCTGCACCAAGCGCATCATCGTCACCACCTTCGCCAGCAACGTCCACCGCATCCAGCAGGTGCTGGACGCCGCCGCCGCCTGCGGGCGGAAGGTGGCCGTTACCGGCCGCAGCATGGAGAACATCATGAAGGTCTCCACGGAGCTGGGGTATATGAAGATCCCCAAGGGCGTGCTGATGGACATCAACCGCATCAAGGGCCTGCCGCCCCAGCAGCAGGTCATCATCACCACCGGCTCTCAGGGCGAGGAGATGAGCGCCCTGTACCGCATGGCCTTCTCCACCCACAAGCAGGTGGATGTGGGCCCCGGCGACAAGGTCATCATCTCCGCCAGCGCCATCCCCGGCAACGAGGTGACGGTGGGCCGCGTCATCAATGAGCTGTTCCGCAAGGGCGCCGACGTGGTCTACGACAAGGCCGACATGCTCCACGTCTCCGGCCACGCCTGTCAGGAGGAGCTGAAGATCATCCACGCCCTGACTAAGCCCAAGTTCTTCATCCCCCTCCACGGTGAGCAGCGCATGCTCCAGATCCACAAGCGCGTGGCGGAGAGCATGGGCATGCACCCCAACAACATCGTGGTGGCCGAGAACGGCTCCGTCATTGAGCTGACCACCAAGCACATCAAGTGCGAGACCAGCGTTCCCTCCGGTGAGGTCTTTGTGGACGGCAGCGGCGTAGGCGAGGTGGGCGCTGTGGTCCTCAACGACCGCAAGCTGCTGGCTGAGGACGGTATGGTGGTCATCGTGCTGCCCATGTCCAGCCACGACCACCAGCTGCTGTGCCCGCCGGAGATCGTGACCCGCGGCTTTGTGTACGTCAAGGAGTCCGAGGAGCTGCTGGACACTCTGAGCCGCATTGCCACCGACACCGTGGACGGCATGTCCGCCAAGAAGCGCCGCGATGACGGCGACGTGTGCCGCGCTGTCCGCTCCGCCGTGTCCAGCTATCTCTACAAGACCACCAAGCGCAGTCCCATGATCATCCCCATGGTGACGAAGCTGTAAATATCTGGAATTTCCCTGCATCCGTGGATTCCCGATATTTTGTATAAGCGTGAAAAACAGGTCTCTGTGCCGATGCGGCACAGAGACCTGTTTTTCATGTTTTGGGAGGGAACTTTTGGTCATGGCGGCGGACCGCCGCTTCGGGGATAGATCTGGAAATTTCCTCCAATTTTTGTGCAACAAAAACCGTATTTATTTCCGATTTACTTCCGGTTAATCCCCGTTTATTTCCGGTTTTGCTCTTCATGATGAAGAAATTTCCGGCTCAGAACCACTTCTTCCGTTTGAAATACCAGATCAGAAGCGCCACCACCAGCGCCGACACCGCCGCCACTGTGATGTAACCATAGCGCCAGCCCAGCAGGGGCATGTTGGGGAAGTTCATGCCGTACCACCCCGCGATGAGGGACAGAGGCAGGAAGATGGCGGTGACGATGGTCAGCACCTTCATCACCCGGTTCTGGTCGATGTCTACCTGCGCCTGATACTCGCTGCTGATCTGGGTGGCGTATTCGTGGAGCATCCGTGTCTCGCCCCGCAGGTTCTCCACCTTCCGCAGAAAGTGATTCAGCCGCTTCTTGCTGTGACCGGAGAGCTGCTCCTCCGCGTCCTCCAGCAGGGTGGAGGCGAAGTCGCACAGCTGCGCATAGTAGCGGTTGGTACGGTTCAGTTCCTTGCGGATCACGCTCATCCGGTGGAGAAACCGTCCCGTGTCGTTGTCCAGCACCGCTTGCTCCAGATCGGTCAGCCGCGTCTCCAGCTGCTGGATGTAGAGCAGGTCGTCCCGGATCAGGTACAGCAGCAGCGCCACCAGAAAGCTGTCCGGACTGTCCGGCAGCGGCGCACCCTGCCCTGTCAGGCGGGCGGCGCAGTCCGCTGCCGCCTTGTCGTGGTCCACCACTGCCAGACCGCCGCCCGCCCATGTGAAGCCCAGACGGCGGGCAGGCTGATTGGAACGCGGCGGCGTGCGCAGGTGGCCGGTGACGCCGGTGCGGTCGATGTGCAGCCAGCAGAACTGAGACTCATGTGGGTCGGCAGGTGCAGTTGGCACGGACAGTCCGGCGGGCAGCGCCGCACTGTGGGTCTCCTGCGGCGTAAGGATGGCCAGCACGCCCCGTCCGTCCGCCGGTGGGGCGGACTGGGGCTGTAAGCCGCCGGCAAAGAGATAGTACATGGGATATCTCAGCTCCTTTTCAGGTTCAGGCTTGCGGAACATCGAGGCGTACGTCCTCGCGTCCCGCAGGGCAGCGCCGCGATGATTTTGCGGCGCATACGTCTCCTCCGGATAGCTTTGACGGTTACTTTTTGTGTTCTATTCCCCATACCGTCGGCGGTACAGCAGCTGCTTGGCCGCCTTCTTCGCCTCCGGCACGTATCCCTTTCCGTCGATGACCTGCTGCAGCTTCTCGTCGGAATACTCCCGGAAGTTATATATGAACCTCTCCACCGGGTCGGTGATGGCCTGCTCCTCCGCCTGCCGCTTTTCAAATTCCTCCAGCGGCGACGGCGGCGCAAACATGGCCACATACCGGCACGTCTCGCAGGTGTAGATCAGCACCTTCATGTGCCGCTCCATGATGGGCAGGCCGGGGTCATCCACCGTGGTCAGATAGCTGGCGCAGCGCGGCGGCATCATCTTCCCGCCGCACAGGGGACACTCCTTCGCAAGAATGGCCATTTCCCGCTCCTTTCTCCGTCAGAACTCAGGGGCGTCGGGGGACTTGCGGTACAGGAGGGGCTTGCCCTCGCTGTCCACCAGGACGGTCAGGCCGCCGGAATTGCCGCTGGCGTGATAGAGATACTGCACACCCGTTTGGGTGTCGGCCCAAATTTCGTTGCAGGTGATGATCCCGCTCTCGTCCAGCACCTTCACGAAGCGGTCGGTTTCTTTCTTGGCCATAGCGCCTTACGCCTCCGGCTTATCATCGGACAGGATGGTCTTGGCGCTGGCAGCCAGGCCCGCCAGGCCCTGGATCTCGCTGGGGATGATGAGCTTGGTAGCCTTGCCGTCGGCCACCTTCTCCAGGGCCTCCAGGGCCTTGAGCTTGATGACCTGATCGTTGGGGGCAGCCTCGTTCAGCAGCTTCAGAGAATCTGCCATGGCCTGCTGCACCTTCAGGATAGCCGTGGCCTCGCCCTCGGCCTGCATGATGCGCGCCTGCTTCTGGGCATCCGCCTTCAAAATGGCGGACTGCTTCTCGCCCTCAGCCACCAGGATCTTGCTGGCCTTCTCGCCCTCGGCCTGGAGGATGGACTCCCGGCGCTCACGCTCGGCCTTCATCTGCTTTTCCATAGCATTTTGAATTTCCCGGGGCGGGAGAATGTTCTTCAGCTCCACACGGGCGACCTTGATGCCCCAGGGATCCGTGGCCTCGTCCAGGATGGAGCGCATCTTGGCGTTGATGGTGTCGCGGCTGGTGAGGCTCTGATCCAGCTCCAGTTCGCCGATGATATTACGCAGGGTGGTGGCGGTGAGGTTCTCAATGGCGCTCATGGGGTACTCCACGCCGTAGGTGTACAGCTTGGGGTCGGTGATCTGGAAGTAGATGACGGTGTCGATCTGCATGGTGACGTTATCCTTGGTGATGACCGGCTGGGGATCGAAGTCCGCCACCTGCTCCTTCAGGCTGATCTTCTTCACCACGCGCTCGATGAAGGGCCACTTCCAGTGGAGGCCGTTGCCCCACACCGCGCTGAAGGAGCCCAGACGCTCCACCACAAATGCCTTGGACTGCTGTACCACGTGGATGCTGCTGACCACAAGGATCAGGATCAGAACCACCAGTACGCCGATTGCAATATAGCCTCCCATTTTCTTTTCCTCCTATTTCTTAAAATAATGTACAGTTTTCTGCTTGCTTACACGTTATGGGGAACGTCCACATACAGCTTCACGCCCTCCAGACGGATGACCTTTACCAGCGTCTCCGGGGCGATCACCGCGCCGGATTCGCTGCGGGCCGTCCATGTTTTGCCGTCGATGTACACCTCGCCGGAGGGGATGGTGTTGTCGATGGTCTCGGTAACGCGGGCGGTGCCGCCCAGCACCCGGTCGGCGTTGGTAGCGGTGCCGCCCTTGCTGCCCAGCTTCCTCACCAGCGGCCGCGTGGCGATCAGCGCCGCAATGGACACGATGAAGAACACCACCACCTGAAGCCAGATGGGCGCGTCCAGCACGGCGGCGATCAGGCCTGCCGCACTGCCGATGACGAACCAGATGGACACCAGTCCTACCGTGGCCGCCTCCACCACGCCAAAGATGACGATGGCGGCGATCCATATGATTGTTGACATGTCTCCGCTTTCTCCTTTCAGGCACAGGCCAATCAGCAGCGCCAGCAGCGCCACGCCCACCAGAATACCCATGCCGATCCACTTGCTCTTGGGGGATAAGTTGGTGATGAAAGAATCCAGCGAGGTGAACAGGCTGTCCTTGGGCGGCTGGGCCGCCGTCTGAGGCGGCTGGGGTCTGCCGCTGTCGGGAGTGGGATTCTCCTCGGCAAACAGCGTGCCGATGGACACGCCGTAGCGGTTGCAGATATAGAGGATCTTATCCACCTCCGGGTAGCTGCGGCCCGACTCCCACCGGCTCACCGCCTGACGGGACACCTGTAACGCCTCGGCAAACTGCTCCTGCGTCATGCCGTTGCTCCGCCGCACCTCCTGTAGCTGCTCTCCAAAGGACATTCTCTGCTTCCTCCGTTTCTTTCTGCCAATAGCGTACCATAGATTCCGGAAATGTCTATCAACTTCAAGTTGCGTTTTCCGTTTTGCCCGGAATTTTCGCGCAACCTGAAGTTTACATGGCCTGTAAGGCCGTGGTTTCGGGGTACTTTCTATTATACACGATGGGCGGCGATTCTTCCACTGTTATTTTTTTGCCGTTTGCCTTGCGCTTTGGGAAAGATTTCGGTATACTGTATATTTATAACTGACATTTTTCGAGGTATGACCATGTATACATATGTGATCCCCTGTCTGCTGGGACTGGAAAAGCTGGTAAGCGACGAGTGCAAGCGCCTCGGCTTGCAGGACGTGAAGGCGGAGAACGGCCGCGTCCTGTGCCGCGGCACGCTGGCCGACTGCGCCCGGCTGAACATCAACCTGCGCTGCGGCGCACGGGTGATGCTGGTGCTGGCGGATTTCCCGGCTCGCAGCTTCGAGGAGCTGTTTCAGGGCACCCGCGCCGTGGCGTGGGAGGACTATCTGCCCCGTGACGCGGCCTTCCCGGTGAAGGGGTACTCCATCTCCTCCCAGCTCCACGCCGTCCCCGCCTGCCAGAGCATCATCAAAAAGGCCATGGTGGAGCGGATGAAGTCCGCCTATCATCTGGAGCAGTTCCCGGAGACCGGCGCCAAGTATCAGGTGCGCTTCGCCATCTTCAAGGACCAGGTGCTGCTGACGCTGGACGCCAGCGGCGAGGGTCTGTTCAAGCGGGGCTACCGGGCCATAGGCGTGGAAGCGCCCCTGCGGGAGACACTGGCGGCGGCGTTGGTGCAGCTGAGCCGCTATCGGGGCCGCGACCCCTTCTGCGACCCCTTCTGCGGCAGCGGCACCATCCCCATCGAGGCGGCGCTGATCGCCCGCAACCGCGCGCCGGGTCTGAACCGTGCCTTTGACGCGGAGCAGTGGGGGTTTGTGCCCGGCAATAGCTGGCAGCAGGCCAAGGACGAGGCCCGGGACAAGGAGTTCCACGGCAGCTACGACATTTGGGGCGGCGACGTGGATCCCCAGGCCGTGGCCATCGCCCGCTCCAACGCCCACAAGGCCGGTGTGGCGGAGGATATCCGCTTCGAGGTGGCGGACATGCGCACCTTCCACCGGGACAGCCCCTACGGCCAGCTGGTGACCAACCCGCCCTACGGCCAGCGCCTGATGGAAAAGCAGGAAGCGGAGGAGCTGTACCGGGAGTTCGGCAAGGTGTGGCGGCGTTTGCCGGAGGGCTGGCGCACGCTGGTGCTTTCCAGCCACACGGAGTTCGAGCGCACCTTCGGCCAGCAGGCCGCCAAAAAGAGGAAGCTGTACAACGGCATGATCAAATGCGATGTATTCATGTACGGCAATAAAGTATAACGGGACTGGCGCAAAATCTGGCGATTTTGCTGCCAAGAGGATTGCGGCCGACTGCGCGCGCCCTTCGGGCACACTGGCGGCCGAGAAGAATTTTCCGACGTACACGCCGCCGGAAAAATGATTAAAATGATTCGCCGCCTGCGGGCGGCGAACTCTGCGAGGCTTTTGAACGCCGCAAAATTCAACCTTTGTTCATCCAATTTCCCACAGCGCTGATACAATATAAAAAAACACTCTGCGGAGGGGATGCTATTGTGAAGCACGTATTTATTATCAATCCCAATGCCGGAAAGCATGACAGCCGGCAGCGCATCTACGACATGGCGGAAGCCCTGCGGGAGAAGCACGGGCAGGAGGTGCAGTGCATCCTCACCAAGAATCAGGGCCACGCCACCGAGCTGGCCCGCAAGCTGTGCCAGACCGGCGACGACCTGCGGTTCTATGCCTGCGGCGGCGACGGCACCGCCAACGAGGTGGCCAACGGCGTCATCGGCTATGACAACGCCGCCATGACCGTGATCCCCGTGGGCACCGGCAACGACTTCCTGAAGAACTTCGGCAGTGCCGCCGCCCAGTTCGAGGATGCGGAGAACCTGTGGGACAGCCCGCAGTTCCCCATGGACGCCATCGACGTGAACGGCCGTGTGGCGCTGACCATCGCCTGCTCCGGCATCGATGCCCGCGTGGCTGCCGACGTACATAAATACAGCGAAAGTCCGCTGCTGGACGGCAAGGCCAGCTACATCGCCTCGCTGGCGGTGAACTTCCTGTTCAAGGGCATCGCCTCCCACTGGACGGTGGAGCTGGACGGCGTGGCCGTGGAGGGCGACTATTCGCTGGTGGCGGTGTGCAACGGCCGGTACTACGGCGGCGGCTTCATGCCGGTGGCCGAGGCCCGGATGGACGACGGCGTGCTGAACACGCTGGTGGTGAAGAAGGTCAGCCGCGTCACCTTTGCCAAGTTCGTGGGGCCGTATTCCCGGGGCGAGTACGCCAAATTCCCCGCCTATGCCCATTGCTCCACGCCGAAGGTGATCCGCATCCACTCGGAAAAGCCGGATATCGTCACCTGCCTGGACGGCGAGTGCATCACCGGCAGCGACGTGACCATCCGCCTGTGCGACAAGAAGCTGAATTTCTTCGGCCCGGAGGGCTGCTCCTGCAACGCCACGGCGAGATAGCTGGCATCGCCCTTGCCTCCCCTGTGTAAGGGGAGGTGGCAAAAATCTTTGATTTTTGACGGAGGG